>Ga0307994_1000152_pt1 | contig 54975 bp, 52 predicted proteins | sample EllFjometagen261_FD_203171 | JGI IMG/M metagenome (GOLD analysis project Ga0307994, IMG submission 203171) | Marine microbial communities from Ellis Fjord, Antarctic Ocean - #261 | ecosystem: Environmental > Aquatic > Marine > Unclassified | place: Southern Ocean | collected 2014-11-02
CAGTGCAGCAACGATGTCGATGGTCTCTTGGGTGGGTTTGAGCGCAATCAGCATAAACTCGCTCCTCTCAGCTAAGCCTCACCATCTTTCCCCTTTGGATCGTCCAAACCTCCTTCGGCACGGCTCGCGATGGCCAACGCCCCTTTCGTCTGTGCGATGTCAGATTGTGGGCGATTGCCATGCGCCGCCTCTTCATTTAGAAACGAGTGGCGATATCCGAACCACGCCGAAAGGTGTGGTCATGAAAAACCTTCTATTCTTGCTGGTCGCTTTGACGCCGACGCCATCATCGGCGCGCGAAGCCATTCTCGACGTGTTTGTGCCAGAGGCAAAACCAGATTTCGCTGTGCTCACCCCACAGTTGCGCGGGACGGTCGATCTCGAGCAATCAGTGGAACCGCTTCCGGCTCCAGCGGATGCGTTTTCACGAGAGTTGATCGGCGACTTTGAGTTGGTCCCTCACAACTTCACGATCAATCCCTATGCCGCGCGTCCCGCTGTTCCTTCGTGGATGCGGGCAGGTGCATCATTCATGGGCCCTGCTTCTTCACCCTTTCGCCCTTTGCAGGATGACCCACTCTGCCAGTCCCGCAGCTTCTTCCCGCGATATGGTATCAGCAGGGATGCCCAGGCTCGCCGGACAGCCTATTTCAACCTGATCGTCGACGTCGCTTGCGATGCCGGCGTGCCCGTTGTTCTGTTTGACGCCTTGCTGGCGCAGGAAAGCAGATATCGTCCCTTCGCCCGAAGCAGCGCCGGTGCGATGGGCATGGCGCAGCTGATGCCCGGCACGGCCCAATATCTGCGTGTCAGCGACCCTTGGGATGTTCGGCAAAACCTTGTCGGTGGTGCGCGGTATCTGCGCGAGCAGCTGGATCGCTTCGGGACATGGGAGCTTGCACTGGCTGCTTACAATGCAGGCCCGGGACGTGTGGACCAGTTTGGCGGCATCCCGCCGTTTCGTGAGACCCGCAACTATGTGCGTACGATCATGGGCTCTATCGGCAATCCGAATTCGACTGGCGGTGTCTTACTGACCTCGGCCGCGCTTCCCGCGCCCAATCCGTTTCGCCGGGTGATGCTTGCCTCGTTCGAAGGACGATCAGACGTTCCAGAACACTGAGAACCCAGTAGCCCAAGCATAGTACACACTGATCGCCAGGATGACGGGCGCGCCCTTGAGGTAGTTGAGCTGCCAGCGCAGCCAGAGCTTTGGGATGACCAGAGCTTTCTGGATTCCTGTTTGGTGCGTGGGTCGCCATCTGCCACTGCGCCAGTCGTCGGCAGTCACTACTACGGCGAGCACTGCGCAGATCAGCGCCATCATTCCCACGCCGATGTAGAGCGATGTCCAAGCGATAAGGGCTTCCTGCTTCATGAGTCGGACCTAAAGCATCGATGATCGAACAGAGATACGCATTTTCGAAGCCCTTGTATCCCCCTGGCCTAATACTGCCTTTCTGCGGCCGAGCAGCGTGTGGCCGAGATTGAGCTCACCGCTGCGCGCGCGCCGCACCAGCGCCTGCATGTATGCATCGGGGGTCTTGCGGATTTGTCCGTTGGCCAGGTGATGCCCGGTGATCAGTGCGCACAGGAGTGCAATCTCAGTGCCCAGCGCTGCGCTCGCCCGTGCGGCCGTAGCGTGACCTATCTGGCAGACGCGAGCGACCTCGTGGAGCTCGTTCAGGCCGGGTCGTCTCCCAATTTCGACCATGCCGTCGATAAAGGGGAAGAGGGCAGGGGCTTCTGCCCAAACGAAACCCGATCGATGGATGCCGTAGACATCATTCGCGTCGGCCGAGACCTGCGCGTTGTGGCGGGCTTCGGCTGTTTCTTGCTTGGCCCCGTCGGCATCAGACGTGGTTCGAACGTCATGAGTTTCGAGGCGGCAAGCGCCCCCTGCCAAGCCGTATACGGATTCTAGAGCTTCTTCAGGGCTGTATTGATGGTGGCCATCCCGGCGCACCGTAGTGTCCCCGGGAGGTGTCAGCGACGCAATGTCGTCGAGCGATATGCGCTCTGACAACCGATCAAGCAGCCGGGTCGCGACCTCGGCGAGGCGGCCGAGCACTGCGATCGCGTCCATGGATCCTTTCCGCCTCTGGTATGTGCGCCGCGCCGCAGCGATCGCATCGAGCTTCTTTCTGGCTTTGTCAGCCCAAGGGTGGCCCTGCTCGAACGGCCGCAGCAGCCGGTACGCGCTGCTTGTTGCCCTTCGAATTTGGTTGGGCAGGATCAGGTTCTGCTCGGCCAAAGCCTTCTCGGTGGCGGCCAGTTCTGTGAGGTAATCCTCAAGGAGGAGTAGCGGCGCCAGCGACCATCCTGATGCGTCGGAGCGATCCTCGCTGTCTCTTGACCCAAGAAATCGCTTGCCGTTGCCGGCGAGGCAATGGGGGATGATCAGGCCGTATTCGGCAAGGCGCCTGATGTTCTTGCGCGCGGCGGTCCATCCGATCCGGCATTTGAGATGGTCGTTCGAGGCGGCAATGAGCGGGCCGCAGCGGCTGTCCCAGTCTATATTCATGGCGGCGATGCTCGCGGCGGCATCGTAAAGATCGCGCCAGACGATCCTCGGAACATCGATCGTCACTGGCGGTATTCTCGCAAAGGTCTCGATGATATCGAGCAGTTTGCGCCGACGCTGCCTGCCTGCATTTTCTGTCCCGGTATGTCCGAACCCTCGCATCATCTTGCTGACGCGCGCTGCATGTCTTGCCCGATCTGCCGGGTCTTCCATGAAAGTGATCATGGTCAGCCGTTCGGTCTCGAGCATCCCCAGTTTTGGCAGACAGGCGCCGATCGCTGCTGGCCCTCCCCGGCGTCGGCTATTCACCCCCCAGGCTGCCTGATTCTGGACAATAGTCATCCCTTCGCTCCCTCAGTCCTGAGGTGCGGCACAGACAAAGAACATTGCCCGCAAAATTTGCGAAAAATGCTTGTAAGTTGTCAGGGAGCAGGTAGCTTGCCGGTGTCTCTCGCCACGCTTTGGCGCGGCAAATTACAGCTTCCTTCGAAAGGCCCGGGCGCTGCCCGGGTTTTTCATGTCTGCGTCGCTGACCTCCCTTTCATATGCACCACCTGGTGCGGCGATCCCTGGCAGCGTTCGGGCGCGTTTCATCGCGCGCAGAAGCGCTTGTTTGCCATTCGGTCTGTTGCTAGAAAGCGAGGTGAACTTGGCGCTCTTGCAACAGGATGCGTTAAAGGGGGTCCCGTTGGCGCGGGGCCCCCTTTCAATTTCAGAGCATCATCCGTTGTCCTTCTGATGTTTCAGGTGGCCTGACGCTCAGCGTTTGCGCCACGATCGCCGTGATGATCGCCTCCCGGGACAACAGATCATCCCTTTTGAGCTCGTCGATCTTTTCGATCATGGTTGCTGGCAGCCAGATTTCGAGGGGGCGCAAACCATCCTGACGGCGTCTGCGTCTTTGCTCCGCTTTCCGATGCTGCGCCATATTTGCGCTTCGCTGTGCGGTACAGGATGTCTGCCCGTGACCAGTCACGCGGTTCGTCATGCAGCGCGGACTCGTTTCGCCGTACAAGGCTCAGGCGTAGGCATGTTCAAAACCGCCGCCGTTATGCCGGCTTTCAAGCGACATGTGGTGTTTGGCGATGGCTGACGATGTCTTGCGGGCGATCGTGTCACACAGGCTTTGACGGATGGTCTCGAACTGCCCTTCGCAGGCTGCGAGTTCGCTTGGTAGCCGGGCCGCGAGTGCGACCGCGACCAATGCGGTCGTCTCGCAGCAAGGATCTTCGTAGGAGCTAGCGCTCTCATAGCACAGCAGAACGAGGCCTGCGCGGATAGGGTCGATTTTGAGGTGGAGCAGGACGCGTTGGAATTCGTCGATCGTAAGATTTCCATCTTCGACCTTGTCGAAGAACTTCTTCCGCCGACTCTCTTTGATCACGCCTTCATCGGTCAGTTTGCGCAAGCTTGTGTTCTGCAACCTCATCTGTTCCTTGATGAGCGCTGCATACAGTTGGTTTACGCTGTGAGCTCTGCTGGCGACTCCATCTTCCGTCCCTTCGCACATGCGTGCCTCCACGATCCCATGTATTCCACTCCATGCAGTTTCATAGTTTGACTTTGTCGATTTGCATTTTGCAAGCGGAAAATTCGCCTTCTGCTACCAACATTGCGCAGAAAATCAGTGTTTCGCGCACCCCGCAATGAGCCTTGGTAGCGGCGTTCAACTCGCCTTTCAGCCGCTCAACAGCCGCATTGTCCGTAGAATTGAGACGGACGTAGATCCGAACGGGTCCGTCCACCGGAAGCAGGGTCTCCAGCGCTGCGGAATGTCCATCTTTGAGGGCTGGGTACCGCTCCAGCGCATGGAGAATGACGTCTTTGAACGTCACAAAGCGCGTCTGCTCAAGGCTGAGTGCTGCGATGGCCCTGACGATATCTTCGAAGGCGTGTGCGCTGATGGAAATCTCGTGGGCTACATGCGTGCTTTTGCTCAATTCGATCTCCTTTCTCTCGATGTGGCAGCGTCTGAACTTGTCATCCTGCAACTGCGCGGTTTCCGGGTCATCCTTTTTGCGCATTTTTACCCGTGGGGCGGATTCCTCTCCACCTTGGGGCTGATTTTCGCCCGCTGTGGGGCACAAACATCCCCGGTGTGGGTCGCAAATTGGACCACGGTGGGAAATTCTCATTCCCAGTCTGGGAGCGAATCGAATCCTGGGTGGGGTTCAATTCTGCCCCAATCTCTCATTTCCTTAGAAATCCTGACACTTCGGTGTTGAGAAAAGGTTCTCCTCGGGCGGATTTTGGCTGTGGCGGCAGACGCCAGCATCCAACCGAAAGGGAAAATTCAATGACAAGTCTCGATCTGAAGAATCGCAGCGGCACGCTTGCTGTTGCGGTTGCGGCGCTCGCGGCCGCCAGCGTGTTCGGCGCTGATGCCGCAATGGCGGGGGCCGACACGACCTTCAACACCGCTCTCGCCCAGTTCACCGGCTTCCTTGAAGGCTCCGGGGGCCGGATCATCACCGTGCTCTCGCTCGCCGGCGGGATCGTGGCGCTTGCGTCGGGACGCTTTTCGCTCGGTCAGGTCGCAATCCCTGTGGGCGTCGGCGTCGGCGCCGGGACCGGCATTCCGATCGTCACCGCCTCGGTTACCGGCACGGTCTGAACGCTGCGCCCTCGCTTCATGATGGCAAGGGTACCGCAGTTCACCCTTTGGGCTGCCGCTCCTTGTCCTCCCTTTGGCGGAGTTGATCCTTGGACCAGTATTCGATCCCAAAACATCTCGATGATCCAGAACTGATCGGGTTCTGGACCCTCGATGAATTCCTGGTGATGGTCATACCCTTCACCTGGGGCATCCTCGCTCAGCACGTTGTCATCGGGCTCCTTTTGGCCCTGGCTGCGTGGTTCGGCTATCGCAAAGTCAAAGCTGGGCGGTCGATGCATTGGGTCCTGCATTTTGCCTATTGGCATTTGCCGGGAGAATTCTTCGGTCTGAAGGTCGCTCCGCCATCTCATCTTCGTGTGATGGCGGGCTGATATGGAAATCTCTTTTGCCCACGAGGCGTCTCAGCGGACCCTCAAGCAACGCAACCTGCTTGCGCTCATCTGCGTCGTGCTCGGCATTCTCGTGGTGGTTATGTTCACTGCGGCATCGACGCGGGACCGCGAGGTTGTGCTGCAGCCCATCCTGCCCAGCCAGATGACGCTGAGCTCTGCAGCGCTCACGCCCGAGTATCTTGAGGCCGTGACGCGCGACACTGCGCAGCTTGCGCTCAATCGCTCGCCCGAAACACTCCAGTACTGGCTTGATGGCATCGTGGCCATTTCCGCGCCGGAGGCGCGCGGGGCTCTCAAGGCCAAGCTCCTGCGGATCGTGGCTGAGCAAGAGGGGTCGCAGGTGACCCAGTTTGTCACGATCAACTGGATCCGCACCGATCCGGAAAACCTCACCAGCCAGGTCGGCGGCGTCCTTCATACCATCGTCGGATCCAAGGACGTGCGCCGCGAGCACAAGATCTTCGAATTTCACTGGACCTACACCGGCGTTTCGCTGCGCCTGAAGGGGTTTGGTGTCGTCGTTAAGAAGGAAGGAGCCAACCAATGACCTTCTCTGTCTCGACGCTTTGCCTTGCCTCGGGCGCGCCGCTGCTTTTCCGCATCGACAGCCATCTTCTTCGCGGGCTTGGCGCTGCACTTTTCACTGTCGGCTTCGTCATGGCGGCCACGCCAGCTTTTGCTGACGAAAACATCCTCGCCGTCGATAATGGAGAGGTTCGCTGCCGGGCATCCAAGGCCGACCTGACGCGCATTTCGCTGAAGGATGACCGGTTCGTGTCGGTATCCAGAGTGCAAACTGGCGTCGAGGGCCAAGACTTCTCGATCGTCCACGAACCCACCCGCGGCGATATCTACATCTCGGTACCCGAAGCTTATTCAAAGCCGAACATCTCCTTTTTCGGGACGACGCAAAAGGGCCTTGTCTACAAGTTCGACTGCCAGATTGGCGGTGACAACGCCGTGCAGGTTTTCGTGGGCAACGCCGATATCGAAAATCCGTCCGCCAAGCCTGAGGTCCTTACAGGATCAGGTTCGTTGCAGGATCGCGCTGTCGGGCTCGTCAGGGCGATGTTCGAACAGCGCCCGGTGACCGGCTTCGAGATCCGCGATGCGGCCCGTGCCCCGGTCAACGTCGGCGATATGAAGGTCCAGCTCATCACCGAGTACCGCAGCCCGACGATGACCGGGAAGGTCCTGCGCATCGAGAATGCCAGCTCCTCACCGATCGCGCTTCGCGAAGAGCTCATCGCCGGGGACGGTGCAATCGCCGTCACAATTTCCAACCCCAACCTCGCAAGCGGGCAGGCGACTGCTGCTTACGTGGTCGTGCCTGCAGGAAGGTAAGCCTCATGGATTTTCTCAAGCGCAAGCCCAAGGATCTGGATGGCGCCGAGGTCGATGGCCGCGATGCGGTCGATGAAACGGGCTCGATCATCGACAATGACAAGGCACAGAAGCGGCAGAGAATGCTGTTTTTCGGGCTCGGTGGTGTCGCGGTCGTGGCTTCGACCATGTATGTCTTGCGGACCGAAACCGTGGTCGAAGAGGCAACCAAGCCTGGGCACGAGACCGAGGTGTCAACCGATGCCCTGATGAACCGCCAGCGCGTCGATCAGGAATGGATGGCCATCTACGAAGGCCAGGTCAATTCTCAGGATCAGCGCCTCAAAGGCGTAGAGGCGCAGGCCGGTCAGGTTGCGCAATTGCAGAGCGAGATTCAGGCATTGCGCGGTGAAAATGCCGCGATGGCGCGCGACGGGCAGCAGGTGCTCGAGGCTTATGAGCGTGAGAACCAGCAATTGCGCCAGCAGGTCACCAGGGGCAACCCCCGCCCGACTGCCCCCGGGCCGGTCGCGGCTGCCCGTGAGATGGGCGTGCCTTCGCCGGCTGCGTCCGGCGCACCTTCCGCCGCATTGCCCCGCCGCGGCAACGACGTGCAGATGGTGTCTTTCGCGCAAGCGGGCGGAACGGGCTCGCGCATTGATCCGGCCAAGGCCCCTGCGGTTTACACCGACTCCCCGAACTACCTCCCGCCCAACTCGATCGCCAATGCCACCGTGGTGGTCGGCGTTGATGCCACGACCAATACCCGCAGCCAGAGTGACCCTCTGCCGGTTCTTCTGCGTATCACGGGGCCGGCGCGCTCGGTCTATGGTGACGGCAAGCTGCTCGCGACCCGCGTGCAGGGCTGCATGGTCAATGGTGCGGCTTACGGCGATCTCTCCAGCGAAAAGGTCTATGTGAAGCTGCAGCGCATGACCTGCGCGCAGCCCGGCGGGCGCTTTGCGGTGTCAGAGGTCAAGGGATTCATTGCCTTTGGCGGCAAAGTCGGCGTTCGCGGACGGGTTGTCAGCCGTGAAGGCTCGCTGACCACGCAAGCGTTTCTCGCAGGGCTGGTGAGCGGGGTGGGCAACGCCTTTCAGGGTGCCAACCAGATCCCCCGGATTTCACAAGATCCCGTGCTCCCGTCAGCGTCCGATGTCGGCATCCAGGCGATTGGCGGCGGCGCGGCGAACGCCGGGAACACCCTCTCGGATTATCTGATCGAGCGGGCCGAGCAGTATCAGCCGGTCGTCGAGATGCCCACCGGTGCTGCGGTCGAGGTCGTGTTCCTCGACGGCACCTTCATCAGGAATTGAGGCCCGTCATGGAATTCAAATGGACCACATGGAAGGTCGCAGGGGCCGCCCTTGCGCTCACCGGTTCGGTCGCTGCAATTGCAGCAGCCGCTCATGCCGCGGCGGCAGACGACGCTGCGACGATCAAGGCAGCGCTCGTCAAACGTCTCCCCAAGACCGAGATTACCACGATCGACTGCGACAAGATCGAGGGTGTCTGCGAAGTTCAGGCACGCCAGAACCTTTTCTACATCGACCGCTCGGCGCGCTACCTCATCATTGGCCGTGTCTACGACATGGAGACCAAGCAGGATCTCACAGCTGCCCGGTTGCTCGAAATGAACCCGGACATGCTGGTCGGGGCGGGGGGCGCTGGCGAACACGAGAACGCGGCCGAACCAACACTGGCACGACAGGCAGATACGGGCGGCACCCAGCCACTGCCACGTATCGATCCCGCAGCGCTGGCAGCTCTGCCCTCGAGCGGCAGCGTCGTGATGGGCAAGGGTGGCCGGACACTCACCGTCTTCAGCGATTTCCGGTGCGGGTATTGCAAGCGCCTCCACGAAACCCTCGCGACGCTCGACGTCAAGGTCGTTGAGCGACCGATTTCGGTGCTCGGCACCCGTCCAATCTCCGAGGCTGTCATCTGTGCGACCGACAAGCGCCGCGCGGTGAACGATGCCTATGACGGAGGCGCGATCACGACCGGTCGGCGCTGCGACACCTCGGGCCTCGATGCCAATGAGGCCTTTGCGAGGAAACATGGGTTCACCGGCACCCCGGTCATTGTGCGCGACGATGGCGCTGTCCTTCACGGCTTCCGCCCTCGCGAATTCCTCGAAACCTGGCTGAAGGAGAAGGTGTCATGAACACCAAAGGCGCAATGGCAATCGCGGCGGTGACGTTCTCCCTGTCGGCCTGTACGACGCTCGGTACCAATGTCAGCGGCAAGTTCCGCTGCGAGGCTGCAGACGGTATCTGCGCGCCATCGCTGGTGATCGATGACAGTGCAATTGCGCGGATTGAGGAGACCACCTCGGCGGATCTTCTCAACCCTGCAGGCCCGTTCCGGATGGACGACGGGATCTCGGCGCCTGTGCGCGGCCCGTCGCACGGTTCCGAAGCACTCGTTGCGCGTTCGTCGCCGAGCTACGAGCTGTCTGTCGTGTTTCCGGGCTACACGGATGCCGCAGGCACAGCCCATGCCCGCATCGCGGTGCCAGTTAAGGCGATGCTCCCGGGCCGGGGGGATGCTCTCGAGACAATTGCGCTACGAGGTGCAAAGCCTGCGCGTGCTCAGGGGCTGTTGGCGGCCGCCGAGAGCGCACCACAATTCATGGCGATTGCCCCTGGCATCTTGGATGACGGTCAGCCGGGTTCTGTGAGTGCAGAGCTTGCCACGGCGTCCGGTCTTCCAAAAGCCCACAAGCCGATTCATCAGGACCCAGCCCAGCAAGCGGCTTCTCAGCCTGCCAACCCGATCGCTGAGATCGAGGCGAAGGTCTCCGAGCGCCTCGCATCACAGCAGCGATTGCCGAGGCGCGAGGCCGCCTCATTCCCTGCAACGCCGGAGTAACGCGCCATGCTGCAGGCCTTCACCAACATCATCGATCTGGTAACCGGCGATGCTCGCAAGCCTGAGCAGAACGCCCGGCCTGCCAGCGTTCCAATGCTCTCACATTTCCTCGGATATCGCTCGTTCGATGAGGAGAAGCGTATCTTTCATCAGGTCCGCTCGAAGGGTTTCATCATCGAGCTCGCGCCGCTTGTCGGTGCAAACGACCGGGTCAATGATGTGATCGGGTCGCTGTTTTCCGACATTCTTCTGCCCGGCACCAAGTTCTCGGTAACGAACTATTCGAGCCCGCGCGTTGCCGAGAAACTGCAGACCTGGGCGTTGCCGCGCTACAAGGCTTCGGGGGTTTTCCAGACGCTCGCCCGTCACCGCGTCGACAAGTTGCGCAATGGAGCATGGTCGACACTTGCCAGCGATGGCCCGTTCTTTGTGCGGAGCTTTCGCGTGTTGCTGGCAGTCGGGATAAGTGACGGTTCGGGCCTTTCGACCGATGACCTCCTGACCATGCGCGAGGGGATCATTTCTGCCCTCGATTCCATCGATGTCCCGGTCAAGGAATTCGCTCCGACCGACCTCATCCGCTTCTTCGATGAGGTCCTCGCCCCGTCCACTGGCGCTGGCGATGAAGTGCCGGGATACAATCGGTTCGATCCCATCAATGAGCAATGCATCAGGCGGGATCTCGTCACCCATGTCGGGCGCGACCGCCTCGTGCTTGAGGCACAGTCGTTGCGGCCCACCGGGTCATCAGTCGATGGCGTGCCCGAGTTGAAGGACTACGTGCCTGAGCGCTTCGATGTGCGCACCATGGCGGTGCGCAATTTTCCGGATCGCTGGGCACCCTGGGATAGCCAGAAGGTGATTGGGGACATCTTCAATCCCAAGCTCTCGCTGCCCTGTCCCGTCTTGCAGACGGCTTGTGGGGTGATCCCCAACCAGGAGTCTTCTGAAGCAAAGGCCGGCTACAAGTTCGTGCGCACCAGCTCGCTTGCGGAAGGCAAGGGCGTGAAGCTTGTGCCCAAGCTGCGTACCGAAGCGGCTGAGTGGCAGTTCGTGGCCGACCGGGTCAAGCAGGGCGAGAAGCTCGTGTCCTGCTACTATGCTGTCACGATCATCGCCCCGAAGGGCCGGGGCGAGCCCTGCGAGCGGACCCTGAAGGCTCTCTACAAGGCGAGCGGGTGGGATCTGATTGACGAGACCCATATCCAGCTGCCCGCTTTCATGGCGCACTTTCCGCTGCTGCTGGCTGACGGGCTCGACAGCGACCTCAAGCGGATGAAGCGCATGCGCACCATGCGCTCGGCGAACCTTGCCGCGATTGCGCCGATCCAGGGCGAATACATCGGCGGCAACATCCCGCACCTGCTCTTCATCGGACGCCGGGGGCAGCCGCAATTCTGGTCACCCTTCCAGAACAGTGCCGGCAACCACAATGTCGCGATCTCGGGCAAGTCCGGCTCGGGCAAGTCGGTGCTCCTACAGGACCTCACGGCAAGTTTTGCAGGGGTGGGGGCCAAAACCATCGTGATCGATGACGGCCGCAGCTTCGAGCATATGGCCAAGGCGCTTGGCGGGACATTCACCGAGTTCAAGCTGTCTTCGGGCATTTCGATCAACCCGTTTCGCATGATCGACGAGACCCTTGCCGAAGGTGACGACGACTATCTGGTCGATTGCCTTGCGATGCTTAAATCCATCGTGTCGCAGATGGCGCGCAACGAGACCCGGCTCAATGACACGGAGCGCGGGCTTATTGACCAGGCGGTCAATCTTGTGTGGGACAGCCATGGGCGGGATGGCACCGTCGATCACGTGATGCAGGCCCTCAAGGGCCACGAGCATCCCTTCGCCTATGATCTGGCGACTTCGCTGCTGCCGTTCGCGGCCAAGGGCACCTACGGGAAGTTCTTCCTTGGCGATGCCAACCTTGATCTGTCGGCCGATCTTACCGTGTTCGAGCTCTCGGACCTTGCGACCCGGGTGGAGCTGCGCGGCGTCGTGTTGACCTCGATCATGTTCATTGCCTCGCAGGTTATGCGCCGGATGGACCGCGCGATCCCGAAACCGCTGATCATCGATGAGGCCTGGCAGATGCTGAAGGGCGGGGCGATGGCCGACTTCGTCGAGACCTATTCGCGCACCTGCCGCAAATATGGCGGCGCGCTGATCACCGCGACGCAGTCGATCCACGATTACTACAAGTCCGAAGGCTCGCGGGCCGCCCTCGAAAACTCCGACTGGTTTCTCATCCTCCAGCAGAAGGGCGAGACCATCTCGGATTTCCGCAATTCGGACCGGTTCGAGATGGACAACATGACCGAGGCTTTGCTGCGGTCACTGAAGCGCAATGGCACCGACTATTCGGACATCTTCATCCGGGGTCCAGAGACCGAATGCGTCGCTCGGCTCGTCCTCGACCGGTTCTCAGGCACGCTCTATTCATCGAGCCCGCATGTCTTCGCCCAGATCGAGGACTATGTGCACCGTGGCTACCGGATGCCCGAAGCGATCGAGGCGGTGGCTTTCCCTGAAGATCATCGAGAGCCTGAAGAACTTCCGATGAGGGAGGCTGCGGAATGAGTACGCCTTCTCGTCCCTTGGTTCGTTCCTGGGCCCGTCGCTCGGCCGCAGCGCGCCGCAAGCAGGCCGCTCAAGACCTTCTCGCTATTGCCCTCCGGCTCATCGGATGGCTTGCCACCAGCGCGCTAGCGACCCTCGGTATCGCCACGCTGTTCTTCCTTGTCCTTGGTGGCTTCACTCTCGATGGCCTGATGCTTCAGCTGGACAATCTCGCGTCGCGCTTCGTTGCAGCAGACGCTTCGAGACGCGGCCAGTTCGCGGCCATCAGCTTTGGCGTCATGCTCACAGGCTTTGTGCTGATTGGCTTCTTCCGCCGCGCGAGCCTGATTTCAGCCTTCCTTGTAGCTGGAGATGACCAATGACGGACCTTTTCGACCATATGGCGGCGCCTGACACACCCGCGTCTACAAAGGCCTCGCAGGTCAGACCTCGCAGTCGCTTTGCTGCGCTGTCGGCTCGCGAAATCCTCCTGTTCGCTGGCGCGGCGACGACCTTTGTCTGGGGGGCCTGGGTGACCAAGAGCGTTGCTGCACAGGGGTCAGGGCAGCAGGAATTCGTCCAGCTTCAGCTGCAGGGCATCATTGGGGAGTATCTCCAGGCACAGGCACGCTCGAACGCCGACGAGCAGACCGCAGCAAGGCAAACCGCTGTTTTCATGGCTGCGCTGGATGAGACGGTTTCCGGCCTGTCGAAGTCCGGGAAAGTCGTGCTCGTTCATGAGGCGATCGTGGGCGGCGAGGTTCCCGACGTCACGCAGAGCGTGAAGACTGCGGTTTACGCAAAGGTTCCGCGTCCCCAACCCGCCCAGGCGCTTGGCGCCGCTCCCCAGGGTCAGGCGGCCCGCGTTGAACAAGAGATGCAGGCCTTCATGGCTGCCAATCAGGGGCGTCAGCGCGATGGCAAACCCTGATCCGCTCCCTCGTTCGGCTCAACGCAAGGGGTTTGCTCGGCTTTTGTCGGACAGTGAGCCCCCTGTGAAGACAGGTGCGACCAGACGCCTTTCGACCGGTGGCAGGCTTGTGGCGATCGCTGGTGTCTGTCTCGTTGCAGGTGCCCTCAGCGCAGTTTCGAAGTGGAGCGAGAGCCACGCGCTGATGATCAACGTGACGGACTCGCTCCCGAACTGGGCGTTCGTGGTCGAGGCCAGGCGTTTCCCGGTGCGCGGGGACTATGTGGTTTTCCATCCCGGCCATGATCCCATTACCGTCAAGTATTTCGGGGCGAAGCCGGCTGCTTTCACCAAGATCGCTCTTGGTCTGCCAGGCGACACGGTGACGCGCATCGGCAATGATGTGCACGTCAACGGCGAGCGCGTGGCGACCATCAAACCGATGACGAAGCGCGGCGATCGTCTTGCCGCCGGCCCGCTCGGGGTTGTGCCGGAAGGCTGCATTTTTGCGGGCACACCGCACAAGGACGGCTTCGACAGCCGCTATGCGCATATCGGTTTTGTGTGCCGCGACCGGCTTGTCGGCACCGGGCAGCCAATCCTGTGAGGGTCGCTTTCTCCTTCCTCGTTGCTGGCGGACTCGCGGTGTCAGCGACGGCTTCGAGCGGCGGGGCAGTGTCAGGGCAAAGCGTCGATCACGGGCAGATGGGCCAGACATGGCCCATTGCTGAGCCAGATCTCTTGAGCGTTATCAAGGCGCGGCTCGACCATGCGGCTGCTACCGGAAAACTTGATCAGATGAACCGCCAGTTCGCGCAAAAGGTGAAGGCGAGGGTGATGCGACCGGTCCCGGTCTCCGGGATTTCGCCTGCGGAAGAGACCCGGAGTTGGGAGTTCGATCCCTCGATCCGGATCGACAAGGACATCCGTGATCACAAGGGGAACCTGATTGCTGTGGCGGGTCAGCGCGTCAATCCGCTTGCCGCCGCTGCGCTTAGCAAGAAGCTCCTCTTTGTTGATGGTGACGATCCGGCAGAAGTCGAATGGGCGATGAAGCACGGTGGCGATGCGCTCGCCAAGATCATCTTCGTTGATGGCTCTCCCTTCGAGCTCATGAAGGTTCACCAGCGCCGGTTCTACTTTGATCAGGACGGCCGTCTTACCACCTATTTCGGGATACGCCGGACCCCGGCGCTGGTCGAGCAGCGCGGCGACGTCCTCATAGTCACTGAGCAAGCCATTGCGCGCAAGGGGAGGGGGGCATGAACTCCTGGCGCAATCTGGTTCCGGCTCCCCTTGCTGCCCCCGAAACGCGCGCGCTCAAGGCGGCACGTTTGCGCACGATGACAGGGCTCTTTCTGGTCGCTGCCCTCGTTGTCTCGTTCGGGGCACTTCGGGCGCTATCCGGCATCTTTGCTCTCGCACTGTTCGCAGGCGCGACGACCTTCGCTCTGCTTCAGGGGTTCCTTTGGGTCCGGGCCAAGAATGCGGCGGATGATGCCTGGCTTATGAGGGAGAGAGACGATGCGCTCTAGGCTCCTTGCGCTCCTCCTGGGCTTGGCGTCCCTGTTTATGTCGGCATCCGTGCTGGCTCCCCCGGTTCTTGCTCAGGGCCTTCCCAGCGGGCCTGGTCGGTGCTCAGGCAGTTTCGTCAATCCGGTGACCGATGTGTGCTGGGGCTGCATGTTCCCTTTGTCGCTTGGGTCGCTCAAGATTTGGCCATCATCGCGTGCTGACACCGACAATCCGGACCTTCCGATCTGCGCCTGCGGCACGCCTGTGCCGCGCATCGGCCTTGCGATCGGGTTCTGGGAGCCGGTCCGGCTGATTGATGTCTCGACCAAGCCGTGGTGCTTTCCGAACCTTGGCGGCATCAAGCTCGACCCCGGCTTTCCGATCGGTAACGGTTATGCCTCGGACGGCGCGCAGCTAGGGGGCCAGTCCCAGCGCACCGCCAAATACCACGTGCACTATTACATCTACCCGCTTCTGTACTGGCTCGAAGTGGTGACCGATTTCCTGTGTCTCGAGGCGAGCTCGTTCGACGTTGCCTATATGAGCGAGATCGATCCGCTTTGGCAGGACGACGAGCTGGCATCTCTCCTCAATCCCGAGGCCGCCCTTTTCACCTCAGTCATCGCACAGGCCGCGTGCTCGGCCGATTGCATCTCGGCAACGACCAGATTGCCAATGGACGAGCTGTTCTGGTGCTCTGGTTGCCAGGGTTCGATGTATCCGATGAACGGCAATGTTGGTGCCAATATCGGCATCAAGCAGTCAGCGCGGCTCGCGGCCGAGCGCATGGTCTACAAGCTCCACCGTCAGGGTCTCGCCTGGGGCACCAGCGGATCGAAAGCGCTGTGTTCCAAGTACATCATGCCGATCCTCAAGAAGAGCCAGTACCGGATGCAGCAGGTAAATCCGACGCCCATGGTGAGTGGCCGCGAAGCCTGTTCTCCGATTGGAGCGACCACGATCTTGCCCAAATCTGGGCAGGTCTATCCCGTCAAAGGCGAGGATGTCGGCTTCCTCCTCTGGCGCAAACGCAATTGTTGCATGCTGTGAGGTCGCGCCCATGAATCGCAGAGGACTCTTCCCCGCTCTTGCCGCCAGCCTGCTGCTTGGTGTGACCGCCGTCGTTGCTCAGGATTTGACGGACTTTGATCCCAAAGCAATCGAGGCGCGGGCCGATACGTTCAAGGCCGACGCCCAAGCGCTCTTCGACTATGCGACCGCCAACGCGCAAACCCGAGCCGAAGAGGCGCAGACGGTTGTCGCGCAAGGCTATGAGGCGGTTGAAGGCCTCGATGTGTCTCAGATCGCCGGAAAAGATGGCCCCGTCGACTTCGACGAAATGGTGGCTGGCGCCAAGGCCGGCATGGCCCGCCCGAAGGGTGCGCCGCTGTTCGTGGCATTCGCGAGCCTGTCGATGCCCGAAGAGGCGCTCGCACAGATGATCGCTGACACGACCAGGGCAGGCGGCGTTGTCGTTTTCCGCGGCTTCTCCACCGGAAATCCGCAGACCTTCATCAGTGGTATCCGCAAGGTTACAGGCCAGTCTGGCGCAAGCAATGTGGCAATCGATCCCCGGCTGTTTCGATCCTTTGGTGTCGACCGAGTTCCCACCTATGTGGCTCTCGCGACCGATTTCGAGCCCTGCGATCAGCTCGATTGTGTGACCGCGCCGCCGCCGCATGATCGCATCTCAGGCAATACCAGTGTGGCTTATGTGCTCGAGACCTTCGCCGGGGCGGGCGGGCCGGGCGCGCCGGTTGCCCGTCTCGCTCTTGCCAATCTGAGGGGGAAAAGGTGAATGGCCTGCGCATCCTTGCGGTCTCCCTTGCGCTTGCGGCATGCGGTCATCTTGCGCACGCCCAGATGGCGGCCAGTGATGCGAGGGTAGAAGGCGAAGCAATCGCAAAGGGTGTCCGTGACACCACGTCATCGGGCATTCTTGGCAATGGTGCGGCGGCAAACGTGCCCGGCTTCCAGGGCACTGATGTTCCTTCGCGCGATTATGTCGATGATCCTGTCGGGCTGACGGCGGCGGGAGAAGCGCAGCGGTATCGCGATGAGTACCGCGTGATCGTCGATCCCTACAGGCCCCGGTTCGATTCCAACACTGTCGATCTGTCTGTCGGTCGTCTGATCGAAGCTGACCCCGACGCCTATCTTGGCGCTGGTGGTGGGCCCGGAGGAGCTGCGGGAGCCTGCAACCCCTTGCCTCCGGGAAGCACGGGCACCACGACTTATCTCGAAAGCTGCAATGCCGGCTCGCAGCCCTTTGCGGAGGCGCGCAGCTGTAATGCGTCGCTGCAGATACAGACCGAGGGACGGCGCACCTGGGAGTATTCTTGCGAAACCGAAGAGTTTGCTGATCGCAATGAGATGTGTCCGATGCTTGCCCAAGCGCAGGGCTCCAGCTCATGCACGCTCGAGCGCACCGTTAGGGTAGGGCAAAGATGTCTGCAGTGGGTGCAAGAGGAATTCGGTCGCAGGTGGTGTGCTGAGCCAGGCGAGCCAATCTTGCGCCAGGTCTGGCAATGCCCCTCTCGGCTGAGCGGCGTACCGGGCGGGATTGAACGCAACACCTCGCGGGTCGTTGGCGAGACCGTCGACGAGGCCGCCTGCCAGAGCGCCACGAATGGTGCCACCTGCACGCTTGCAAGCGAGGTCTGCACTGCGCCTGGAGAGACGCGGGTCATCAATGGTCTTTCGGTGACGCGCAGCTGCTGGGAGTGGCAGCGTACCTATCAGTGTGAAGGGGTGGCTCCTGCCAATGACTGTGGTGCCCTTGAGGCGCGTGGCGATTGCAGGTTCAGCCATGACGAGTGCCTGAGCTTTGACGCAGATGGTGTGACCTGCAACGTCCATGATCGCTGGTATCAGTGCGCCATTCCCGGCGCGGGATCGCAGCCGCCGCCCGCCTATGTGTGTGCAGGGGATCTCTATTGCATCAATGGGGAATGCACTCAGGTCGAGCGCGAGGCATCACCTGAGTTCAAGGACGCCATGGTCGCCATGAACGTCATGGGCGAGCTGCGGGACGGGTTTGATCCTGATCGGCTGAAGATCTTCAGCGGCGAGCATTTGCGCTGCACCCGCAAGGTCTTTGGCCTTTCGAACTGCTGCAGCGGCAAGGGCGTGCCGCTTCTCACGCCGTTCCTGTGCGACCGCGAGGACCGTGAAGTCGACAAGCGGGATGATGCAGGTCTGTGCCGCTTTATCGGGACCTATTGCTCATCCCGCGTGCTCGGCGTCTGCGTGACCCGCGAGCAGTCATACTGCTGCTACGGCAGTAAGCTCGTCCGTATTCTGAATGAACAGGGCAAGGCGCAGCTTGGGATGCGGTGGGGGACGCCGCAGCGCCCTGACTGCGAGGGCTTCCTGATCGCCCAGTTCCAGCAGCTTGACTTGAGCCGCATGGATTTTCGGGAAGTGTATGCCGAGTTCGTTGATGCGGCAAAGCTGCCTGACGAGATCGATTTGTCGATCCAGATTCAGCAGAAAATTCAGAACTATTACAACACCAACGGTGGGACCTGACCCATGAGCAGTGCTGATATTCTTGTCTTCCCGCATAGCGAGCCGTTTCCGCCAGCGCAGGTGCTCGATCTCGCGGTCAGCGTCGCCATCGGTCGTGATCTGGCGCGCAGCGAGACCGAGATGTTCGCCCTCATCAAAGACTGGTTCTTGCGGCCTGCGACGGTCGGTGAGCTCGCAGCATCGATCAAGCGTCTTCTTGATCGCGGCTCCATCACTCGGATGAGTGATGGTGATTTCGACTTTTGCCTCACGCCAGCAGGTGTGGAGGCGACCACCACCCTGTCGGGGGGAATGATCCGGATGATCGACCGGGGCCGCGGTTATTTCAAGACTGCCTTCCTCTTGCAGATGCTCGACCTTGAAAAAGGAAAATGCCCATGACGAGACTAGCGCTCCTGAGCCTTGCTGCGACCCTCGGGGCCGCCGCTGTTCCCTTGCTGGCCCAGCCACCGGCTGATGCCAATCGCGATGCGTTCTACTGCGACGAGCGCAAGCTTGGGAGCTGGTTTTACTGCAATTCCGAGGAGGCCAAGCGCAAGGCACGCGAGCAGGCAAGGCCTGCATCGCCAGCCATTCCTGCGACCGAGCGCATGGCCCAGATTACGGCTAAGCTCGATGAGCTTAAGGCACGTGCCATTCTCGAGCCAACGTCTGAGAACATCGTCAGCTATATCCGGTTCCAGCGCGAGCAGCTCGACCGCGCTTCGACATTCGCGGACGTGTGGGGGCGCTCGATCTGGCAGAACCCCGATCTCGACTATACGCTCGAACGGCCTGTTTCGACTCTCGCAAAGCAGACTTGGGCAGAGGATCGCAAAGCCCGGCGTGAGGGCTCAATGGCAGCGCTCACCGAGCGCTACGGGGTCTTCTATTTCTACTCCTCGTCCTGCTCGGCTTGCCGAACCTTCTCGCCGGTGATGCGGGCGCTGTCCGACACATATGGGCTCGAGGTGCTCGCGGTCTCGATGGATGGCGGGCCCAACGAAGCGTTCCCCAATTATGTCGTCGATAGCGGCCAGTACCAGCGCATGGGTCTGCAAGGCGGAGCTGTGCCGGCGCTGGTCCTTTTCGACACGCAGACACGCAAGCCAATTCCGATCGGCTACGGCGTGATGGCAGCCGACGATGTGATGCAGCGCATTTTCTACCTCACCCAGATTGAGCCCGGGAGTGACTACTGATGGTACGCCAGACCAAGCGCGGCGTTGCCGCCCGCCTCTTCCGTTCGTCGGGGACGGCACTTGCCGTGCTTGCCGCAGCGAGTTTCGCTGCAGCCCCCGTCAGTGCCAATGTCGGCTCGGAGCTCAATAGCTTCTTTGACGACATGGGTGCCGCCGCCAATGCCACCGGTCCCGTCGCCTATCAGGGCCAGTCGGCAGGCTATTACTCGGGCGGCAACATCTGGACCCGCTTTCCGCAAAAGAACGTGAACCCGGTCAATCTCCAGCTGCCCGGGGTCAAGGCTGGATGCGGGGGCATCGACGTCTTCTCCGGCAGCTTCTCCTTCATCAACACCGATGAGATCGTGGCGATGCTTAAAGCGACTGCCAACAACGCGCTGGGCTTTGCCTTCCAGCTCGCAATCAAGTCGATCAGCCCGCAGATCGCCTCGACCATCGAGGAGATGGCACAGAAGGTTCAGCAGATGAACCAGTTCAACATGAACAGCTGCGAAGTGGCGCAGAACCTCGTCGGCGGCCTTTGGGGCAAGTCCGATCGGATGTCCTCGGAGATTTGCAAGTCGGTCGGCAACAGCCAGGGGCTGTTCTCCGATTGGGCAAAGAGCCGCCATGAATGCGGGACAGGGGGGCAGCGTGCCTCGACGATCGCGGCCAACAGCGATCCCGACATTCCTGCACAGAGTTACAACTTCACGTGGGAGATGCTCAAGCAAAGCTACCCCAGTTTCTCAACTGAGTTCCGGGAGTACCTCATGACCTTCGTCGGGACGGTGATCTTCTACCAGGATGGCGATGCCAGTGGCAAACGCGGGTTCCAGTTCGTGGGGCAGGGCGACCGCGCCCTTTTGACTGCGCTTCTGGACGGTACCAGTTCGGTTACGATGCTGAATTGCGACACCAACGACAAGTGCCTCAACCCGACCACTCAGGCCATGTCGATTTCGGCATCGCAGGCGTTGAAACCCAGGGTCCGGGCGATGATCGAAAGCATGAACGCGAAGGTTCGCAGCAATGCCGCGCTCACCAGTGACGAGATCGGCTTGCTCGGGGCGACCACGATTCCGCTCTACAAGATCATGACGGTCAACGCTGCCGCAACCCTCGGCGGCATGACCAGCAACGACATGAATGACCTCGCCGAAATCGTGGCGATGGATCTCCTCGATGCGCTTGCGCAGCAATATTATGGCTATGCCTCGCGTGGGGTAGGGACCTTCCAGAACGCCAATGAGGAAGCTCTTTCGCAGTGGCGCGATCAGATCAATTCGGTGCGACAGGTCCTCGACACATACTCCCAAGGCATGAAGCTGCGCCTCGACCGGACCCAGCATGTGGTTCAGCGCGCGGTGTTTCTTGAGGGCACGCTCAGGAACAATCTGTCGCCGCAGATGTCGGCCGCGCTGTCATTCAGCACGTCGCTTTCGCGTCAGGGCATCCAGTAAGGACCGCGTGCCATGATGGAGATCTTCACGATCGGCGGGGGCGAATACATCGTCAATGTCTTCAATGCGGTATCCGCTTGGACAGGGGGAGGGGGTTTTCGCTCGCTGCTGCGCGTCGTGATGGTCATGGGCTTGATCTACACGCTGCTGGTGGTGGCGTTCAGCCTCAACTGGCGTGCCTGGTTCAACTGGTTTCTGGGGGCGACGCTCATGTACGGCGCCCTCATCGTACCTACGATGACGGTGAGGGTTACCGACCGCCTCAATCCTTCCCTGGCACCCGCTACGGTCGCAAACGTCCCTCTGGGACTGGCAATGATAGCCTCGGTCAGTTCGACTGCTGGTGATTGGCTCACGCGCACGGCCGAGACGGTTTTCGTGATGCCGGGTTCGCTGCAGATGTCGAGCAACGGCATGATCTACGGCGCGCGCCTATGGGACCGCACCCAGGACTTCCGGATCCGCGATCCCCGCATCAGCGCCAATCTTGAAGAGTACATGAAGCAGTGCCTGTTCTACGATATTCTGCTCGGCTTCAAATCCTTCGACACGATCGCGAACTCCAGCGATATTCTGACGGAGATGGGGCCGGGATCGCCTGCGCGGGGGATGAAATTCATCCCCGAAAGCGGCTCTCCTACCATCGTCACGTGTCAGGCCGGTTATACGGCGATCGCCACCGGCGTTACGACCTATTCCGACACGGCACTCGAGGAAGAAGGTCGCAAGATTTTCCCAGGGTTAACCCCAGCGCTCGCGCGCTCGAAGCTGATTGCGGACCTTCCGATTGTCGCCAGCCATTTCCATGGCAGTTCGCAGACCGCACAGCAGATTTTCCAACAGCGCTCGCTCGTCAACGCCTTCCTTCAGGCGCGCGCCAACCTCGGCGCGGCCGATGGTGACACCTTTGCTGTTCTGCGTGCAGAGGAGCAGGCCCGCAACACCTATACGTCGATAGCGGAGCAGGCCATGACGTGGGTCCCGCTCCTCAACATCGTGCTGACGGTCGTCTTCTATGCGATGTTCCCGGTGATCTTCCCGCTCTTCCTCATCCCGCGCAGCGGCACGCCTGCGTTGAAGGGCTACTTTACCGGCTTCTTCTACCTGGCCGCCTGGGGACCGCTCTACGTGGTCCTGCACATGTTCATCATGGACCGGACGGCTGATGCGATGAACGCGACCTCGCCGGGCGGGGTGACGATGGCCGGGATGGCAGGCATCGATGCCGTCAACACGGATACGGCAACGATTGCAGGCTTCCTGATGATGTCGATCCCGTTTCTGGCGGCAGGCATGGCCAAAGGCGCGATGGCGGTTTCGTCTCAGGCAACTTCGATGTTGGCGCCTGCCCAGTCTGCGGCCGAGGCTGCAGCGGTGGAGCGCACGACCGGCAATTATGCCTACGGCAACGAGAGCTATATGAACCTCTCGAGCTCCAACCGGCAGTCTGACCAGTGGAACACGGCGCCGTCTTTCTCCGGGGGCGCGCCGATCATGTCGAGCGTAGGTACGAATGCCGCGATCACCCGAACAACATCAGATGGGTCGACGGTTTACGATACCTCACCTGCGATGAGCCGCCTCGCGTTTGCATCTTCTGTCAGCCAATTCGCGAATGCTGAGCGCCAGCAGACGCTTTCCGAACTGGAAACTGCACGCAATACGCTGAGCGAAGAGCGCTCCCGCGCGCTATCGTTGGCTGATCGAACTTCGAGCCGGCAAACGACCGGCACCCGCAATTCCAGCGGTTCCGAGAGTTCTGCAGGGTTCCGGTCGGGCGAGAACCTTCAGCGGTTTGACAACCAGTCGCTTGATGCACGCGACACGGTCTCGGAGAGCGATCGTGTGAGTTCCTCGCAGGGTGCCCAGCAAAGCAATACGGATCGCCTCGAAACAACCAAGGGTGGCTCGCTGAGCGTTGGTGGTTCAGCGGGACGCGGCGGGAAGCGCGCTGCGAATGGTGAAGGCGGCAGTGGGGCCAATGGTGCGCTGGGTGGTAGTGTTCAAGCTGGTATCACTGGCGCTCGTGCGCGGCTAGATACGGTCACCCGAGGAACTGAAGCCAATCAGAGCCAGGGCTTCGACTCATCGACATCTGACAATCGTTCGAATGGATCCAACGCCACGCAGGACAGCGGCAGCTATTCGCAAAGCGGCAGCTTCAGCCGGAGCGAGGGGTACTCTGAGGCGGCCTTTTCCCGGGAACAGGCTCTTGAGGACGTACGGCGGATAGATAAGCGCATTGCAGCGATCGACGAGGTCTCGAAATCCCTCAGCAGCAACACCTCGAGCAGGGATGGCTATGGGTCCAATCTCTCCTTTGACCTCAGCCAGATTATCGCGAGCCGGTACCAGGAAAAGGCGGCTGAACTTGGTCTGACAGCACCCAGTCTGGCCCGTACTGATCTTAGCCCCCAAGAGCAGGCGACTGCGGAAGTAGTCGCTCGGGCGATAATCTCCGACTATTACGATCAGCGGGTGGCGCCGTTCAGCGATCTGATCCCAGAATCTGGTTCGCTTGTGGGCAATGTCTCGGGTCCGGGCTCATTTACCGAAGCAGACTTACGCGGACAGGGGCCTCGTCGTTCAGCCGGATCGCCGCGCAATCTTGTCGAGGGGTCATCAGACAGCGCGATCGGCGATAGAATTGAGGAAGGCGGTCAGTCTCTCGGACAGCGCTATGAGACCAATGTCACTCGATCCGGCCAGCGCCGTCAGGATTTTCAGCAGGATCGAAAAGGTGAAGGCGGTGCCGACGATCGCTTCAATGAACGCTTCTATGAGAAAGATCAGCGTTGATTGCCTGACTGTTGGAACATCCCACGAGGTTACCAGCTGAGAAAAGCGACCACGAGAAAGGCAATCGACAGCACGAGGGCAAGGAGTGAGCCAGCACCCGTGTCGGTTCCGCCGTAGGTCAGATCCTTTGTGTCGTCCTCAAGACTGCCATAGGTTCGTCCAAGGTCACTCACCGATGCGCCTCGCGAGGTATCGCCGGTCATCACAGCATAGGTAATCGGATCCATGCTCGATTGGTGGCTGAAATCGTCCATCGGCGTTCTCCTAGCCTTTCCGTAGCGTTTTTACGCCAAAAAGACAATCATAGGATCAACACTGCGAGGGGTTAGGAGTCGATTGCCGATTCGATTTGTATCAGCGATTGCGTGGGGTGCCAGAATCATACCAGAAGGGGAGCGGTTACGCTGAATTCAAGCGAGCCGTTGAGAGCATGTTATCGAAGACTGACGCGACATATCTCGATCTTCGAGAGCGCATTCTATTTGGCGAGCTCAAGGCTGGAGCGCCGTACTCTGCCCAAGACATGGCTGCGTACTACGGGCTTCATATCAATATGGCGCGCAGGCTGCTGGTCGCCTTGAAGGTCGGCGGCTATCTTACCCGCTCGGGTACGTCCTATGTCATCTCAACATTCTCGCAGAGCCAAGTTGAGGAATGGCGCCTTTCGTTGGGCGCAATCGTCGAGATCGGGGCAGTCCGGTTGGCGCAGTCCGGGGGCGGAACTCTGGGCCCACTCGCGGCATTCATCGACGAACGCATTCGGAACGTCCCTGTGAAACACGAGGACTTTTTTCTCGGTGCAATGGGGCTCACGCATATCGTCCTAGGTGGCAAGGAAAGCACCCTTGCCAACCTTGTCTCGCAGTTCATCCCCCAGGCGTTTTTCCGCCTCCTTTGGATGGCAGACTCTTATTCTGTCCGCACAGGATTTCTGGTGGAGGCTAGCGACCGGTTTCTTGATGCAGCCAGGACAGGCGACATTGCGGGCGTTCGCGCGGCTAGCCGGATCTTCTTCGATGGCATCGCCCCTTCGCTTCAGACGCTCATCGAAAAGATGGGCGAGGGCATCTATCCCGTCAACGACCGCCAGGATGGATTCCAGACTATCGAGGACAACATTGCGGGCTATCCAACCTACGCAGGCAGTTCCCGCACATTCACGCCGATTATAGAGCCTCTGGAAGAGGTCGGCCAGCTAACCCTGCCCCTTTGCTGAGTGAGGCGTCCTACGCGTTCACGGGCTCTCTCGGGTGGAGCCGCATGGCGACCGCTTCGGCTGCGCAGTCCCGCGGTTCGGTCGTCCCGATGAGGTCCACAATGACATTAGCTGAACGTTTCATGCCCTCGAGGTCGTCAGCCTCAAGTCGAGCCGCAACAGCATAGGCGACCGCCACACTGGCGTGTTTGACGTAATCTTCCATGAGGCGAAGCTCGCCGGTGGCGCTGACGATCGCCAGCATCATCCTGTTATGAGCAAGGCTCGTCGCAATCGTGTCCCCGCCATCCGCTTCTTCGAGGAAGTTCTCAGCCAAGGCGCGGATAGCAGGTAGTGCCGGCGCGCAGTCCATGGACGACAGCCTGATGATTGCCGCGGCTTCGATTGCCGCTAGCTCGGCTATCTTATCATCGAGTTCCTTGCCGCTGGGCTGGTACCATTTGAAACGGGCCCAGTCCGTCTTGATGAAACCGGTGCTCCGCAGTTCCGCAAATGCGGCGGCACCCCAGTCTGCGTCCATTCTCACGATCGCGGCAAGCGAGGCTGGGTCAGTGCCCTCATATCCGAACTTGGAACTGATGCTGCAGCGCCGAATTTGCTCCATGCACGCGTCAGGGCTGATCGCCATGCGCTTGGCAGCTTCCTGGTAGAGCTCAATCCGTTTCGCCATGCGGCAATAGTAGCATGACGGCTATTCTCATCAATCGGCCTTTGGCCAATCGCCTCCGTGTACCTCACGTTCGTATTTCGAAATACGCTTCCATGCGATGGCGACTTCGTCAAACCCGTCGTCCGAGAACAACCGCTCGCAGAGGCGGTCGATTTCGTGCGGGTCGTCGGGCAAACTCTCGTCCTCACGGTACTTTGCGACCGCGTCCATTACTTTCAGGGCGTCGTCGTAGTTTGCCATTCGGTGCTCGTATCGACCTGCTAATCGGTCGCATTGCCACAGCCCTTATGTCAAGACTGTATCATTCTCCATAGGAGGACTTGTCTCTCTTCTGTTTGGGTCATTGTGCGTCCCTCAGAATGGGGCCCAAGGCGCGCACAAATCCGCAAAATTCGCACTTCAAGTTAGAATCCACCTCACTTCTATGACGATTGCATGATGTAATCTTCAATCGCCTGAAGCATACTCGAAAATCCTTTTCCGCGCGAATACACCAGTGGCTTTGCACCACGGTGATCCCGGATAAAGTCAGAAGCTGCGTGCTTTGCTGATAGCCAAGCCATCACGAACAGATCGGAATTCTCGGCCAACGCGCGCAATCTCCTGCTTCCGCCATGATCAGCGTTAGTATCGACCGTGACAGAAGGCGAAATTTCTTCGAGCGCTGCCTTGGCTTGCCGACTCGACGATTCGGTTAGCGAGTAGATGCCGATGCGCATGCCTGCAAGGCGGCTGGCAAGGCCATCATCGGCCTGAGGCGTGGCGGTGGACGCTGGCGGCAGTGACCAGCCCAATTCTGTCGAAAGGAGCGCGACAGCGATGCGCTGGAGCCGGGTCAGGCGTCCGTAGATCGGCATGATGCGCGCGAGGATGCGGTGGAGGAAGTCTTCGCGGGCCTGGGCGTCGGGCGTCGCAGCGTTCATGAAGCCCTCGACCACTTCGAGCACCCAGTAGATCATGTCTACGCCGAAGCCTTCGCTGGCGATCTCGTCGATGTCGGCGATCAACTCGCGATATAGCTTTGCATCCAGTCCGGACCCGAGCAACGCTTCGACAAGCACTTGGCTCGACTCATAAATGGAAGCCCCGCGCGCGCTGCCCAGTGCGAACAGGGTCAGTAACCCACCGTAGACTGGCGACAAGGCCGCCCGTGGAAATACTTCGTCGCGCTGCAGCCAGGCCACCAGATAGGGGAGCGCCTGGGTAGTTCTCTCGGCGGCGAGATCTTCGTTCTGGACGGCCTCGAGCGCCGCGACGAGCGCGCGTACTGCTACTGGGTCGGCAGTGGACGCACCGATGGCCCATTCGTCCTTACCTTGGCGCGCAAACTCGAGCGCGCTCGTGAACCCTGGATCAGCAACGCGGCCGAGCCAGGCGATCCAAGAATCAGGCGGTGGCGCCTGCGCTTCCCCTTCAGTCGCCTGAACGATCGGGCGAAACGGCATCGTTTCGCGCAGCAGCGCCAACTCGTCAGGATTCAACCGCTCTAGCGCTGCCATCGCATCAGCGAGCAGATCTAGGCTATCGACCGCCTCGGCTTGGATTAAGGCCTCGCGAGCCGTGTCGAGGGGGGCCTCAGCTTCGACGACCGGATGCGCTAAGGGCGCGTGCGTCGGCAGCAACGTAGATATCCAACCTAGGCCTGGTGCGCGATCGACAAGCAAGGAGATAAGGCCCTGATGCCCCCCATTTGACAACGCTTCGAGGCCTAGAAGACGCCACCCCCCTATCCGCAGCGATGCTGGCGCCGTGACAATGCCCATCGCCTGGACGAACGGCTGGACCGACACGGTGAACGCCGCGCGCGTGGCCTCTTGATCATTTGCCTCGAATGGACTGGCAACATGTGTTTGGTAGAGGGCTTCGAGGAGGAAAGCCGTAATCGCCGGTGTCCTGCGCGCGGCGCACAGGCTTCCGAATTCCGGGAGTGCTGTAAGCGCACTCCAATCCTCGAAGGTTGCCAGCAGTTGGACCTCGAGGAATTTGACGTTGAGCGCGTCGAGGCGAAGTTCGCCCCGAAGCCGCTCAAGCACAAGCATCGCCGCCTCGCGCCGACCGACGTTCAGATAATCTTGGAACCGAGCGAGTAGCCAAGAGGTCGGAACCGGCGCCGAGCGCTGCAATTCCGGCGCGCGGGCCAATGTATCACGCGCACGAAGCACGGCGCGCAAAGCCGCAATGCGCGATCGGTTATCGTCGGGCAGGCGCATGATCGCGGTGACGGCTGGCATGGTCAGCATCAGGCGCGCGCCGACTGGTTCTGTGGGATCGAAGGACTCAGGCACACCATCGAACGCAGTGAGCGTCGGCCCGGCAAAAGCGAGCAAGACCGGCTTAAGGCGGCGCCAATCCGACATGGTCGATGCGGCGACATAGATTTGCATCGTGCCAGTCCCGTCGACTAAAGGGGCGAGCGCACCCGGAAAGGCTTCTGCGCCAACAGTCTGGGTGACCGCGGCGCAGAGTGCTTCGATGTCACTGCCGGTGCCTGCGCAGGGTTCCAATGCGGCGAGGTCGGCGAGAACGGCCTGAGCGGCAGCATTATTGGTGCCGATCATGTCATCTGGCCTTCCCAGCGCGACTCGAGTTCAATTGACTGTTCGGCGACCGCGGCTGGATCGGTGCGCAGGACGAGATGCTCACCGTTGATCGAGATGCCGTTAAGCGTAAGATTCATCGACCCACTTAGGAAATAATCCGCGCCGAGCAGGCCTTTCGCGTGGAAGCTCTTCTCGACGGTCCATTTGATCTGGTCGCCAAAGCGCGCCTTCAGCACCTGTAGGCGTGCGATGAAATAGTCATTATGCCCGTCTTCGCGGATGACCAGTCTGATCTGGACCCCGCGAGTAAGGAGTGCGCGCAACAGTTGCGACAGTCGGATTGGGGCTGCTGGCCAATCCGGCTCTAGGGCGGCGAACTCCCGCGCCGAATTGTCGACGATCTCGACGTCGCTGATCCACGCGAAGAACAGCCAGAGCTTCGGGCTTGGGTGGATGAGTTCGGCTATGAACAGGCTCTGGAACAGGTCGCGCACTGCGCGCGATTGGGCCGGCCCGTGGAGGTCGCGTGAGGGATGAGGCATCACACCTGCTCCCTCAGGGTTAGCGTAACGAAGATGCGTCCGTTGGCCCGTTCGACGCGCTCGATCGCGGGAAAAAACTGAAGCACGCCGACACTCACCGGCGTTGCAGCAAGCCGCACCAGCGCTGTGCGCAAAGCCCCGGCCGCGCCAGCCTCAGCGACGAGACGCGCCAAGCCTTGCATCTCGAAGGCAAGGCCAAGTTGCGTTTCCCAATCGAAGTCGCTGAGCGCGATTGTCGCAATTGCGCGGCTGAGCAGAAGATGGCGTACGATTGCCGGATCGGTCGAGCGCGTCTGACGATACGGGTTGTAAGATTGCAGGACGCGCTGGCGCACTTCATTCGCGCGCGGCCATAGCAAACTGGTCACCGCCGAGAGGATGGTAACGTGCGTGATCGCCGCTGCCGGCAATGTTGCCGCCAAGAAGGCACGCACAGCGTCTGATAGTGTCGCATCGCGGCTTGCAATATATGCATATTCGCGCAGGCCGATCGCGATCCCAAACCTTTCTTGCGTCGCGTCCCAATGAGCTTGGAGGTCGAGCAGCAAGCGGTCGAGTTGCGGCCCCGAGCCGGCGCGCAGGAGTCGATTGTTGAGCGAAACCGAAAGCGCGTGACTAAGGTCGATGCCGCCGCGCTGCGCGAGGGTATGCGACATGGTCCGCCACAGGATCGCCCGCTCACTGTGCGAATTGGTTGCGCGCAGACGTGCGACCTGTTCGCCGATGTCTCTATTGGCGACGCTGAGCGACAAAATTTCGCGCAAACCCCCATCGACGAGTTCGAGGTCGCTCGGTGCGAGCGCCGCATCGAGCGCCGCAAAGAAGAGGCGCGGTTCTGAGGCAAAACGGTCCGCAAAGGCTTCGAGAACGCCGGCTCCGCCGAGTGTGGTCTCGCTGATCCAGACGCTCGCGACATCGGACTCCGGGTCGTCGCGAATATCGACGAGTAATGTGTCGACAGTCGCCTGTCGCGGGGCCGCTGCAACGCACGCCTGCAACATCGCCTCGCCAAGCGTCTCGAGGATCAGCCGACGAAGCCAAGCAGTAAACGCCGCCGCATCAACTTCGATCAACTGAGCAGCCAGCGTGCGTAACCGGTCACGCACGATCGGTCGCGCAAGTTGCTGAAGCAACGTCTGCTGTAAGCGTCCTCCCCCGCTAGAAGCGCCGACACCGGCAGACTCCCTCGAGGAATGTCCTTCGCAATCAGAGTCTTCCCCAGCGTCAGCGTCTTCGGTGTCCTCGGCATCAGGGGGCGTTGGCGGCATGGCGCCGAAGACATCGTCCATAACCGCACCGAACACTGCTTCGATGCGATCGTCGTCAAGCAGATCGGCAATCGATTCCGCAAGTGGCCGCTCGGTGGTCGACGCATCGGCAAGCAAGGCCGAAAGCAAAAACTGGATAAGCCATTCGCGCTGGAACTGATTGAGGTCGTCCGGCAGGTCCGGGTCGAGCCGGATAAGATCGCGCACATAGGCGATCTTGCTGCTCGCCAGCACGTCAGGTGGAAGGGTGTTCCCAGCCAGCGTTTCAGCATTAGGTAGGGCCAGGTCGAGCCGGAACCCATCGACCTCGAGTTCGAACCCAACTGCGGCCGGTCGATCATCGTCGCTCGTAAACTGCAGTGTGACGGCAAAGTCGTCCTGTAGAGTCCGGACATTGGCTTGCGCCGTCCCGGCAAAGCGGCGAACGCTGACGCTCGAGCGAAACCGGTGCAAGTGGAAGTCGATAGCGCGGACATGGTTTCGCCACTCCGATCGCGTCGGAACCGGGACGCCCAGCGCGTCGCCGTTGGCAACAATGTCAGATTGCCATAGCAGCCGCGCATTGCTGCTTGGCAAGGCCTCTGTCCGTGCGGCTCGCTCGAGCCTCATGGTCCAGGGTCGAAACACCAACAACGGTGCGCCATCGACCCGGTCGTTGAGGGTGCCGGTAAACGTCCCAACGAATTCATGCTCAAGGGCATAGTCGCTGATCCGGCGCCCCTGTTCTGGGAAAGCTGGGTCGACCGGAATCCAGTGCGATAGAGCCCCACGCTCATGCGCGAAGCGGCGCGTCACGCGTCCCGGCACGAACTGATTGAGCGCCTGAAGGATCGGCATCTGCTCGACGCGCTCCTCGTGATTGACCGTCGCAGGCGGGACAATGATCCGGACCTCAGGCAAGCTGAGATCACTGAACAGATTGCGCGGGACGAAGTCGGGAAGTGGATGGTGATCGACCTGCAAATCAAGCGTTGCGCCGCCTGTCGGTATGGCAAGGTGCCAATTTCGGAATAGCCGCCGAACCAGCGTCGGAACGGCTTCGAGCAGCAGCGAGCGCGGCGGTTCCCAGAGCAACATGTCTGAGACCGTGCGATCAATTCCGAGCGCACCCATGAGATAGCTGCGCAGATCGTCGATGGTCGCGGCGTCTCCCTGTACCAACTGAGTCAGCTTTGCGCGGGTGCGGTCGAGGACGGTGCGTTCAGCGGGGCTCGGCTGTGGTAGTGGCCGACTGAGCAGGTTCCACTGCCAGGCTTTCTCATAACTCGAAGTCGTTGCGGCGAGCCAATCAAACAGCGCGAACACCGCCTGGATTTTCATCACATAGGGATTGCGGATCGGCAGATATTGCGGCGCAAGAGACGGGTCGAACAGATGCTCGAAAGCCTGGTAGAATGCGCGATCGCGGCCATAATCCGACAGGACCGTCAGCGTTATTGGGCGCATCGAGCGGTCGCGACCCGCGCGGCCCTTGCGCTGGAGAAACGACGCCATGCCGCGCGGCGCCTTGTGCTGGATCACCGCGCCGACCAGCGGATCGTTGAAACCGACCTCAAGGGCGGCGGTGGCTACGACAATGTTGGCCGACTGATTAACGCCGGCGTCCTGCGAGGTCGTTCGGCCGACAACTAGCCGGCGATCAAGCGGGTGACCGATATCTTCACAAATCCGCCAGCGCTGGCCTTCGACATCGCGCACCGCGGCATCCGGTCCGGCCCGGCGGATATTCGCCAGCGGCATGCGCGCGGCATCGGGTCGACCAAAGATCGTAAATGCCTCGGCATCGCGCAGATCGTCGTACAGGCGGTTGGTGACGTCGAGATCGTCTGTAAACAGGAACGCACGCCGGCCAAAGGCGCCTGAAGTGTTGGATGCGCCGGGCGGATCAAGCAGTCGCGGGAGCAACATCGACGTCTGGATCGTGGTCGAAAGTAACGACGCGCGCGATGCCGGATCGCCACGCAACAGGATCTGGTATTCGGCTCCCTGCTCCTCAAACTCCTCGAGCGTCGGCGTGATCTCGACGACATCGTCGAGTGCGGCGCCGGTCAGATCCGAGAAGAAGCGCGCCGCATCACCAAGCGTTGCCGACAGCCCAACCCAAGTTATCGGGGCACTCAGGAGATGACGCCATCGGCGCAATGTAAGCGCGGCTTGCGCACCTGTCGCACCCTCATAGGTATGCACTTCGTCGAGGAGTGCGAGCAACGGCTTGCGCGCGGCCGGAAGGCCAACTCCGAACAGGCCGCGCATCCAATGGTCGGACAGGCGCTGATTAAGAATCTCGGTGGTGGTGAATAGAATGTCCGGGGGGGTGCGTTGCAACCGGGTGCGGGTCAACACAATCTGGTCGTCGCCGATCTGTGCGCCGCAGCCCTGTTGGACGCAGATCAGGCGCTCGGTGCCTGTCGCAATATCAGCGCCGCGCCAAACAAGTTCGCTGTCGCAGAGCGTGCAGCGCATCCAGGGGCAAACGAAATCCTCGCCTCGACGAGCCCAGCTTTTGTCGGTGAGTTCTTGGCGCGTCGCTCGGGTCGGTGTTTTGCCGAACAGCGCCCCTATGACGAGCGGACGGCGGCCATGTGCGGCGAGCGTTTGATCGATCGTCCTTGCCATGCGAAACGCTTCGGCGAACTGGTCCTTGAGCAATTCGATCCGCGGGTAAATCGCGATACCTTTGACCCAATGATCGCTGCCGATCGCCTCGCCGATCCGGATCATCCCGGGGAGATAGAACGCGATCGTCTTGCCGCTGCCGGTCCCTGCAGTGACGATCGTCCCACCATCGTCGGTCGCCGCTGACAAGCGCAGCGCGGCGCGCTCTTGGAAACCGGCTAGGCGCATGTCCGCCCGAGACGTCAGTGCGCGCCATAAATCCTGACGAAGCGGCGAGCCGCCGAGGACCGTCTGATGCTCGGCCAGAATGTCGACCGGCAGGCGACGGCGTTGAGGGAAGCGCCGCGGCCGACAATCCACACGGAAGTCGGCGACAAGTGACGGTGCCCCTTGCCAGGGCTTGTTTGGGAAGAGTTGCCGATTGGCGGCCAACAGGCGCATCATTTCGGCGAAACGCGAACGAATGCGGACTTCGCCCCCGACGCTGGCCATTTCGAAGATCAATTTGGCGTCTATCAACTCTTCAACGAGATCCTGACCGTCGGTCTCGAACGCGCCGCTTGCCTCGCAAACGGCATCGCCAAACGCAAAGGCTTCGTCCTCGCTAAGCGATCCGTCTGTGAATCCCCATTCGAGCGAGCGCATTTCGATCGCTTCGATGCGGTCTAGCACCGCTAGGGCGTTGGCGGATACGGGCATTAGCGTGTCTACCTCAGCTTGATGCGAAAGGCGCCGACCAAATTGCGGCTTTCCAACCAAGTCTGCACTTCGGAGGTGTATGAGCTCAGCAAGGCATCGTTGTTTGCCGCTGCACGAATGAACTCGACCACACTCGATGGAATATCGGATGCCGCAAGCGCACTCCACGCGGCCTCGTGCTGGGTGATCAGTGCATCAAGCTTGGCGATCGCATCCTTAGGACTGACAGGCAGATTGGCACCAAAAGCCTTAACATCGCTGCGGATTTGCCGGATCCGGGCGACGCTTGCCTTGAACTGCGGCACTTGGGCGAGTGCGCTCAGAACGTCATCGGCACCGAAGGCGGCACGCTTCTCGACATATGTCTTCCACGCGACATTCGCTGCCTTGTCGCCAGCACTGGCAATGTGGTTCAGGCGATCGGTGAAGGCATGCTTGAGGTCGAACGGCGGATCATTGAGCTTCGCCGGGTCCGCCTTGATCGCCTCGCGGAGGATACGCGCCTTATCAGCGTAGCCAGCACCATCGCTTGGCTCGAAATCGACTGGAACCCCCGCTTCGGCAAGCACCGCCAGAGTTTCGCGGAGTCGTGAGACCAGCATTGAGACTTGAGCGAACTGGGTCGCGCGCGTGGCGAACTGCTCGGATTCTTCTTTAGTGTTCTTGAGCTTCTGGAAGGTGTTGATCTTGGTTGCCAGCAAGGCGGCGCGGTCAAGCAGCATCGACAGGCTCCCCACCGGTGCTTGAGAGCGCGACAAGATCTTCTTCGATCGCACTGAGCGATGAGTCGATTTGCGCGAGGCTGGCCGCCACCGCATTTTGCTTGGCATCGACGCTTTGACTGGTCGCACCGATGGTCTGATCTACCATATCGAGAAAAGATTTGGCCGCAGCCACAAGCGCGGTGCCTGCTTCGACGGCGCCCCGCCGCCCCCGGCCAAAATGCGGAAGTGCGGCGACGGCATCGGCTTCGCTACCAAGCGCGCGCGCCGCAGCCATCGAATCGTCGAACTGCACCGAACGAAAGCGGTCGAGTTCCTCCCCCAACAAGCGCGCAGTGTTGCTCGTCCCGATGCCAGCCTCGGCGACAGCCTGCCGTGCAGCATCAAGCATCGTCACGATCGCGTTTCGATTGGCCGCAGCACCAAACGCGGTTTCCATGGCATTTAGCCAAGATCGACGAACCGACATTTCCGAGGCCGCTGCGGTCGCAATCGCGGCCTTCACTTCACGATAGGACTTCGCGGGTTCCTGCGCGTCGCCGCCGGGCGGCTCCAGGCGCAACTGCCATTTGGCTTGCCGGAAGTCGCGGATCGGTCCGAGAATGCGGCCGGGATTCAGCATCGCGCCCGCGCGGCCGCCCTTCATGCTCGACATCTGAGACTGTGCGATCCCGACCAGTTTTTCGCGGTTTTTGCTCAATGTGACGTAAAGCGACTTCATCTCGGGGGCCGTGCTGGCGCATTCGCTCGCCCAGGCGCTACTGAACGCGGCATCGATCATATCCGCGATCGATGCATCGGGCTTGATCTTCCCGCCAATCGCTGCGCCGACGCACAAGAGTTCCGTGGCTGCAGCAGCTTGGTTCCAATGCGGTGTCGGCTGGCAAACTGCGCGCAATTGTGTCTCGATGCTTCGCGCCCAGATCTCGACGCAGTCGAGGAAGGCAGCGAGCATCTTTTCGCCATTGGCGAATTCCCAGCGGAATTGGTCCTTACTGGCCCTGAGTACCCCTTGAAGCGCGGCAGCCGCAGTTTCGGGTTGGACCAGATCGCCCGGTATGACGAGTTTAACCTGAAGGTCAGTGCGGACCTGTGTGGTCTGCCGATCGAAACTGATGCTGGCGGTCTGGAAAGCCTTGCCGGTTCGCCCGACAAAGCTCGACTTGGCAAGTCCGACCATGTCCCAGTCGATCGCGTTGGACACGGCCGAGAAAACCAGCAGCCTGAGGCTGTTTGCAACAGTCTGATCAAGGCCCTTCCCAGCGATCCACTCTTCGATGAGCAGATCTTCTTTGCTAGCCGGTGTCCGCCTTGAGGCATCCGCGCTAGTCGTTTCTGTTGTCTCTTCGGGCGGCTTCGTTGCGCCTGCGCCTGGGATTTCGGGCACTTCGAACGCTGCGCGAAGCCGCTCGTCGAGATTGGCGATGTTCCCGGTGCCGTCGTAAAGTTCGAGAAACGCGGCCCAGCGCTGATAGTTCTGGGGGTTTCGGTTGCGCAGTTCGGCCTGCGCCACGGCCGGAAGAGCGGTGATTCCGCCAAGTTTTTCCAGCAGCTTGAATGGTGGGAATTTGCCGGTCGCAATTTCAGGCCCGAAATTGTCGAGGACTTCGACCAGCAAATCGTTTTGTAGGACGCGGGGGTTTAGCCGCTCGGGCATCGACGCATCGGCACGCGACGCAGCCGTCCACAGCGATTGTGGGGTAAACGGATAGAGGCCGTAGCCATCGACCTCGCCGAAGGTCGCATGGCATTCCGTCTGGTAAATGCAGGTCTCGCATCGCGATCGCGGATTCTCGCCTGGCGCTGCCGCGTCGCTCCATTGTTCGATGTCATCGCGACCCAGGCGTACGGCGTTAAGATAGCGCGAGGTAAAGTGGCTAAGCGACGCCTTGGTCACCGATCGGCCTTCGGCACGGCCCGCTGAGCGATCCATATCGACTATATGGGTCGTACGCATATAGGCGGTTTCGGCGACACTCTGGAAAAAGCCCGTTGTTACTGCGATGGCTGTGCGCATCTTGCATTGGCGTTCGTCGCCCTGCGACGTGATCGCCTGGAGCAGCGCGCGATCGATTCCTTGTAGCCGTGCGAACTCTTCAACCAGGAGCACCAGTTCTTGGCCCTGTGTCTTCAAGTAGCTGCGCAGCCGGGTCATCAACTCTTCGACCCGGTCACCCGAAAAGCTGAGCGTACGTGCGACGGCCCGATCCAGATTGCGATTAATGATCGCGATCGCGAGCGGAAGATTGACCGCCGGGTCGAGTTCAATAACGTCTATTGCGTCGCGGGCAAGTCGCGAGGCGTGCGCAAAATCCATGCCGCCGAGCGGCAGATCACTATCGACGAATACGCGGCGCTGATCTGGACGATCCTTGGCATTGGATGGCGCGAATATGTGATCGACGATCTCGGCGATTACCGTGTTGTCGCCGAGGAAATGCGCCGCGCGCATATGCGGGTCCTGGAACAAGTTCGGCAAGCACACGACCAGTTCCTGCTCGATCTCATCTGCGTCGGTTGCCAAGACGTCCTCGCGGATCACCTGCGCAAGATCGTTCAGTAGTTGCTGCTTCTGATCGGCGCGGCTCTGGGTGCCGTCGCCTGCCGACTGCAGTGTCTCGAGAAAGCTGGCTTGTTGCTCGGGCGGTAGTTCGGCGATGATCATCTTAACGATGGCACGGAGCGACGTGCCCGACTTTCGCACCACTAGCACGACCCGCTCCTTGGTCGGCTTGATGTTGAGCCGCATCCAATGAACAAGGTGCGACTTCCCCGACCCCGTCTCGCCAAGAATAGCCGCTAAGGCGTGCGGGCGATCCGTCCGCAGAAAATCCTCAAGGAACGCCGCCGGCGCCATGTCGGTCCACGAGGCCTCGCCGATCTCCTGGAAGGACTTGCCTACCTGTGGGCTGACCTTCAGATCCCAGTCGCTGTGCACCGCCCGGAACAGGCTGTCGCTGATATGCTCGGCAAACGGGTTGATGACCTGGCGAACAGAGCCAGGGTCCCAGCAGAGAAAATTGCGCATCATGCCGCGTCTCGCAGCGTTATGCGGCTGACCCGTTCCTCGCGCGCCCCGAAGTCGAGAATGCGCGATGTCGCGTCGGCGACGCTGGTCATCGACAAGCGTTGGCGGTCGACGAGTCGCTGGAGTGCTAGGCTGGTGGCGATCGAAAGGCGCTTGTCGGCGTCAGTGAGCGGTGTGAGTCGCATGGCATCAAATTCGTGACGGACCGCTCCAGTCTCGAATACTGGGAATATTGCCGCGAGACGTGTGAGAAACTGCTCGACAGGCAAGTCGTTGGCTTCGGCGAAGATGGCGGGTAGCGCGCTTTCGATCGCTTTTACTGGATCGGGGATGACACGGCGTGCGGTCACGTCCTCGGGATCGTTGCCACCGCCGACGATGGTCGCGAAACCGAGATAACGCGCCCAATAGAGGAAGTTCTGGTAGCGATTGAGCGAGGTCAGTTCTGTTTTCGATGCATGATCACCGATCTGCGCTTTGAGTCCATTTTGTGGCGGCTCGGAGAAACTCATTGGACGCAGGGGGCTTGAACTGAGAAACCACGACAAGGCGATCATGAAGCCGGCCTGTTGCGTCTCGGCGGCCCGTGCCGGGTCAAACAAGGTGCGACGCATGAACCCAAGAAAATAGGTCTCGCTGTCCTTGCCCCTTTTGCCACCGCTGCGCGCTTCAGCGGTCAGTCGAAGCTTTCCCACGACCTCTTCAACCAGTCCAATGCGCCGCGCTTCGGCAAGGGTATTGCTGAAGAGCGTTGTGCTCGATTCACCATCGTCGTCAGCACCTCGCCCACTAAGAGATGGCGGTGTCGCCCAGGCCTCGATACGGTCTTTGACTTCACCATTTTCGCTTTCGAACAAGGCCGCATAGATTGCGAACAACCGACTCGGAACAGCTTGGGCAGTAGTCACAATACTCATTGGGCCACTCTTGCATTAAATTCGTCGAACGTCAGGGTTCGACCTCCAAAGACATCTTTCAATCTGCGGCCGTCGGGCGCAAGTTGATCAACCGGCGCCAGAAAAATTCGGGGATTATCGGATCGCGGCGTGAGGTTTTGCGGCTCCAATATTTGGCGGTCTCCGATCATCACGAGCTCGGGGCCACGTGGTAGTCGCGATAACGCTAGCGATGTCAAGTCGCTGACAAAGAACGCCGATTTCTCCGCGAATTTGAGGACGCGTGCCATGTCAAACGGCTGGACCCCAAGCGTGATCAACTTGGCGAGGCCCGCTTGCTGAAGGCGTTGCAGCGTCTCACCGAGACGGCGTGATGCATTACGCGCAAGATCGGCGGGATCGTAGCTGACAAGCAGCCTAAGATCGCGATCGAGCAGATCGGCGACCATCGGATCGAGCGGGGCGGTCCAAGGGCCGCGGGGTTCGCCGACAGCAACGCTCTTAAGCCGGCGGGTTTCGTCCGAGCGACAGATACTGCAGCGACTGCAGGTGCGCCCGACCCGGTGGGCACCATAAAGGTCTTCGAGGATCGTCCCCGGGCATCGCGCGTCCCGCAGATATTCGCGCATGAGATCGAGATTGCGTTTGGCGGCGAGCCATCCTTCACGCCGCACCGGTTCCACACGATCCTGCCAAACGGCCATATCAAGATGATGATCGTCGATGATTTCTATCTCGAGCCAGTCACCGTCTTCTTGGATCCTAGGATACGGCGTTCCAAGCAGGCGCAGAATGCCTGAGCGTGCCATCAGGGCAACGGTGCGCAGGTTCCAGTCGGTGTTAGCGTCGCCGAACATGTCGATATCGCGCTCATCGTTGCCGGGACGTCCATCTATCCGGACCGCGAAACGGCCATTACCGAAGCGCTTCTTGCGAGCAAACATCGCCGACCACCTATGAAAACCGCGGTCTATACTAATCACCTGCTGAGCGTTGATGCGTTCGGCGGTCTGGAAGTCCTTGGTGGTGGGTATGATCAACGAGAGGGCGGCCTTGCCATCGCGCCCGCCGCGTCCAACCTCCTGATAGAAGCGGTCGAGCGTCTCGGGTACGCAAGCATGCACGACACTGCGGGCATGGCCATAGTCGATGCCCAGGCCGAAGGCGGACGTCCCGACAACGATATCGAGCGTGCCGTCACGCCATTGGCCGACGATGTCCTCGCGCTCAGCCCGTCCTGTTTTGCCGTGGAGTTTACGCACGCGCCGAAAACCGGCATCGGTCAGTCGTGTATACCAGGCATTGGCTGCCGCGACCTCGGTGACATATAGGACCGCCGGTCGGGGAATATGGTGGAGCGCTTCGAGGACCTGAATCGTGCGCGTAACTTCGTTGCTAAATGGGGCTATCCAATAGTCGGGCTCGGGCCGCAACTGGACTGCCGCTAGGCTCTCGAAATTACTCTCCGCGCCGAAGAGCGACCGCAACGTCTCAAGCGAAGAATCGGTAAGCGTAGCCGATAGCATTATCGTTCGCAGCGCCTGTCCGGCGGGGGCCGCTGATAGCAATTCGCGCCGCAGTCCGCTCAACTCCTGAAATTCGGTGCGAAACCCCGTGCCCCATTGATCGACGAGATGCGCCTCATCGATTACCATTGCGCGCAGCAGGCCGGCTTCTGCAGCGCGCCGCAACGCATCGCGCAAGCGGCCGCATGCTGCTTCAGGCGAGGCGAAGCACAGGCCCTGGGTGCCATCGCTAATCCGCTCGGCGATGATCCCGTTCTGGACGTCGTTGCCGCCCTGGAATGCAAGCGGCCGCGTCAAGCCGCAGACGTTGACCGCTTCTTGCTCGTGGTTGACCCCCAACGCGACGGTCGGGACGATCACTAGCGTCACGCCCCGATTCTCCGCCACGTCAGCGCCAACGAACCCGACGCTCTGGACAAGTTGGAATATCATACTCTTGCCCTCGCCCGTTGGCAGGGCAACAACCAGGCTTCCTCCCGCGGGCGTTGAGAGCGCAGCGCGCACGGCTGCGCGTTGCCCACGGCTTCGATAGGACGTTCGTCCAACCGCCGCGAGCAGCGGGTCGCCTTCACAGCCCGCCATGTTGAACTCGCGGCGGGTCGTCTCTGAAGCGGTGTAGCGTTCGACTCCGTCACCGACATTGCCAAGCCATGTCGGCATCCACGGCAGCAATGTCACCAGTCGCGCCTGATCGGAGCTTGTTGCGCGAAGGCCAACCCGGTCCCAGTCGGCGAAACCGTCAAAGCCCGCGTGCGACACGAGAACTGCAGGAGAACCCATCGCACCTCTGCGGCCATGTTCATGTGTCATCGCCTGGCGCAACAGCACAGCGAGGTCGAGCGCGCTTGCAACGTGGTCCGGATCAGCGAGCGCCCGGCGCAGCCGTTCGATCGCTGGCGAACGAGCCTGCCACTCCGCACCGGCGTCGGTGCCATCGAGCATATGGCACAAGGCGACAAAGGCGTCATGCCCGACAAGGTCAGCCATGACTGGACCTCGTCGGCATTGCGGTTCCGAGGATGAAGCACCCCATGGCGTCGAGCCGGATCGCCGGAGACGCGATGCTCGGCAGGATCGATTCAATGAGCGCGATGTCCTCGCGAGCCATCGTGTCGCCGGCAGACTGACGGCGCTGCAACCTACTCTTTCGACGCTGCAGTTCGCTTGCCGCCAGCGTAGTAGCGGCCTTGATCGCGTCCAGAACGGCCGGTTGCACGGACAGTGTCTGGCGCGCATTGTCGCGGACGCGACGGCAGACCGCCTGGAAAGCGGCGGCATCGATGAACTCAGCTAAAATATGCGGCCGACTTCCCAAGTTAAGGTCGGTACCTGGTCCCTTGCCATGACCGTTATAGGGCCTCGAAAGGTGTGCTAGGAGCACGGGGTCAGTCACCGGATCGCCATTGATATCGATGAACAGCGTATTTTCGCTTTGCGCGAAATAGCGTTGGGCCCGGCGCGACGCCGCGAGTTCGGCGCGCGATGGCGCAAGCAGATCGACGATGTCCAAGCTCGGCTCGATCGTGAAGCACAGTTTGAAGCCGATCCAGGCGTCGCCCACCCAGTCGGCAACGGTACGATGGGTGATGAAGGCGGTCCCGCGATCGTCCCAGCGCGTGAAGCGAGTGAGTACGTCGATAAGCGGCGTCCCTGGCCGGAGTAAGGTGACAGCCGTCCGGCGTGTCGCGATCCGGCGTTTCCAGGATAGCGGCTGGCTGTCGTCAAGTTCAAGTTGCTGCTGCCAAGGCAGTTTGGGTATCAAGGTCTGTTTGACGATGCCAAGCTTGAACGGATCCTCCTCGGGCCAGGCGAAAGGCCTCTTTTTTAACTGCAGCGTGCCGATCAACCATTGATCGACGCCCGCCTCAAGAGCCGCCTCGTCGGCCTCGGCATTGTCCAAGGCCTGAATGAAGGTCTCGACTGGCTCTTCTGCAAGCGCGATGCGATCGAGCGCATATTGTTCGTCTTGCGACTTTCGTTCGTCGGCAATCTGCGCTCGAATATCCTCGGCAAGGCCGACTAAGGCATCGGGTCCTGACATCAGCAGTGCCTCGAGCGCCTGTGCTTCGAAGCCATCGAGCAGGAACTGAACATCGCTGATCGAGCGATGAAAAATCGAGAAGCCTTCAGCCAGCAAACTCTGCCAAGCGGCAAAAGGGCTGTCGTCTTCGTCTGACGGCAGGAGGATGCGATGCCGGATGATGCCTTGCCTTCGACCATATCGGTCAAGCCGGCCGATACGCTGTTCGATCCGTGCGGCGTTCAAGGGCAAATCGAGATGGACAATCGCATCGGCAAAGCTGAGGTTGAGCCCCTCTTCGGCGGAACGATCGAGAGTCAATATAGCTGCGTCCTGGCTTCGCGCGAATTGCGCCACGACATCCTCATCGTCGGGATCGTCATCCCGATAAACCGCATCGGCAAGGCGCAAGCAGAGCGGCCCATCGACCGCTTCGGTCAAGGCGTCGTGGAACGCGGTCGCCACGGCCGACGCCGATGCAAACACTACTATCTTGGGATGATCGATCTCGCTGCGCAGCGTCTTGAGCAGCCGCCGCGTGCTTTCGACCATAGTTTCGACGCGGTCGGCATCGTCATAGTCCTCTGCTTGCCCGCGTAGCGCGTCCAGTATCTCGGCCTCGCCAGTAAAGATCGCCGTGGCATCCGCAAGCCAAGCGCGGAGCGCGTCGCTGCCTTGTGAAATCGCCTCAAGAAGATCGCGGTAGCGTAAAGCGAGCATTGGGGTGCCAATGTCGTGATCCACGCACGAGTCGACCGCGGCCGATCGCCAATCCTCGAGCGTAGACATCAGTGTGGCGAGATCGTCACTTGGATCGCTCTCAATGCGAAGATGGGTGAGCGCATCGCCCTCGGGTCCGCGGGGCCGGAACTCCCAACCTTGCGCATCGGCGCGCCGCGAGCGGATCAGTCGCTGATGGATGCGATAGCTGTCGGCTATATGCTCCTTAAGCGTGCCGCAGAGATCGACCAAGCGCTCGGGTGCCTCGCGAGTCGCAGCGATCATTTGCGGTGCGAGGCTCTGAACGACCGGATCGTCGGGAAATGTCCGTTCCAGCTCAGCGCCGCGCTGGCGCAGCACCAGACCCGAAGCATCTGGGTCGAGACTGAGCAATAGCCGTCCGATTGCCCGGCGCTGTTCGAGCTTTACGCGAAACCCGTCGAGATCGTCGAGTGGATGGGTCAGTGGGTCGAGCAGGTTAAGCAGCGCCAGAAATTTCGTTTCCTCGCCGAGCGGTGGAGTTGCCGAGAGAAGCAGCAGGACCGGAACATCGCGCGCAAGTTCGCGAAGCCGGATGGCCGATGCGGCCAGCGGTCCATCCTCCAACCCAACCAAATGATGCGCTTCATCGACAACGAGGACATCCGGTATTCGAGTCACCCGTGCGATATCGGCATGCGAACAACATTCGAAGGGTTCACCGAACTGATCCAGGCGCAGTTTTTCGGAGAGTTCCCGCTGCCACTGGCCGCACAGCGCCGAAGGTGTGGCGATCAGCACCTCGGTCTCGGGATTGTCGATTAGATGCTGACGGATGATCAGCCCTGCTTCGATGGTCTTACCCAGACCGACCTCATCGGCGAGGAGATAGCGCTGGATAGGATCGCTCAGAACGCGGCGTACCGCAGCGACCTGATGTGGCACGAAATCGATCCCGGCCGACAGCAGAGCGGTTAGGCCCTGCGCCGCGCTGGTCAGGGCGCGCAGTGGGCTCAGCGCGGCTTGGCGGCGATCGTGAAGAAATTGGCTTTCTGCGGCACCTGCCGCAAGCATCTCGGCAGGGTCTTCCGGCGCGTTCCACGGCCGCACGAACAGATCGATTTCACTGAAGTCCTTCTGCTTCCCATTGGGAAAGCGCACTTCATAGGTGACTAGCCCATTTTCTTGCTGGAGGTAGTCGGTGATCCGTCCGACGCGTAAGCGCTCGTTTTCGAGAACGTAGGCTCGGGTCTGGGGGCTTAGAAAAGCGCGTGCGACATCGCTAACACTGCATTCAATGTCTTCGCTGCGCTGGATGGAATGGAAAATTGACACGGTACAGCCGCCGTCGGTGACAGACTGCAGCTTCCCTACGCCCTTTCCTCCGGGCAACTCTACAAGCATCCCCCTGAACAGACCCACACCCCCTTGTGCGATTCACGCTGATGATGCCCTAACTGGCACCCTAGCGTCAGGGAGTTTAGAACAAAACAAAAATCGCTGGCAGCTATGCTTCGGATTTGGAACGATATTCCTTCCAGCCATTCAAGCGTAGCACGCAGGCAGGACAGGCACCACAACCATAGCCCCAATCGTGCAGTTTGCCGTGCTCGCCCAGATAGCAGGTGTGGGTGCCAGCACGAATGAGATCGATCAATTCCTCACCGCCAAGCGTGTGCGCCAGACTCCAAGTCTGCGCCTTGTCGAGCCACATCAAAGGCGTGTGCACGACAGAGCGGCTTCCCATACCGAGATTCAATGTGACCTGGAGTGATTTGAGCGTGTCGTCACGGCAGTCAGGATAGCCCGAATAGTCCGTTTCGCACATGCCACCGACGAGATGGCGCAGTTTGCGGCGAGAGGCGAGCGCGGCGGCGAGTGTGAAAAACGCCAGATTACGGCCTGGCACAAACGTGTTGGGTAGGCCATCGGCCCGAAGCGCGATCTCGGCTTCACGAGTGAGGGCGGTCTCGCTGACTTGGCCAAGCACTGATAAATCGAGCATGTGGTCAGGTCCGAGCCGATCTGCCCATGCTGGATCGATATCGACGACCTTAGCCCGAAACTCCTGACGGCATTCGAGCTCAACGCGATGACGCTGGCCGTAGTCGAACCCGACAGTCTCGACTGTGTCGAACCGGCTTAGCGCCCAAGCCAGGCAGGTGGCACTATCCTGGCCTCCGGAGAAAAGAACGAGAGCGCCGCCGTCACCCGTCATGCTGAGATCCCCTCACCCCAATAAGAACAGGCCTCGCCGCTGCTGTCCCGGTAGACGCTCACCTTGAACAGATTTCCGACCTCGGGAGCGAGACGATCCCAGATCCAGCAACTGAGATTTTCCATGGTCGCTGGCCCGAGATCGTTGATCTCGTCGAGGAACCGGTGGTCTAGGGCGTCGCGAACACCTTCCATAGTCCGCTCAAGCAGACCCAGATCGACCACCATACCGGTAACGGGGTCCGGGCGACCGCGCACTGTCACTTCGGCCCTGTAGCTGTGGCCGTGGATCCGTCGGCTCGATTCCGTATTGATGGACCGGTCGAGGGTGTGGGCGGCGTCGAAGCGAAACTGCTTGCTGAGCTCGAACATCAGCGGATTCCGATCATCTTGTGCGACTGGAGCGACAGCCGCCAGCGTGGGTTGTCTGTACAATAGGTTATCGCCGCCTCGAGATTGGCGGCTGCGGTCGGCGAGTCCATCGGCTGAAGGAAGAAATGGTCGAACGCGAGATCCGCGAACCGCTCGGGTAGCGCGGTTGCCTGCGGATAGACTAGTTTCAGTTCATTACCCGTTTGCAGCACTAGGTCCGCATTTGCCTTAGGGCTGACGCATATCCAATCCAACCCGCCGGGTGCCGCTTGCGTACCGTTGGTCTCGACCCCGATCTCGAAGTCGTAGGCATGAAGGGCTGCAACCAGCGCGTCGTCGACCTGGAGCAAGGGTTCGCCGCCGGTCAGCACGACATAGCGATTGGCGCAGGAATCTCCCCATTCGGCAGCAATCGCAGTGGCTAAGGAGTCAGCATCGGTGAAGCGTCCACCCCCGCTCCCATCCGTTCCGACGAAGTCGGTATCGCAGAAACTGCAGACGGAGGTCGTGCGGTCGGACTCGCGGCCTGACCAGAGATTGCAGCCGGCAAAACGACAGAAGACGGCGGCGCGCCCCATTTGTGCACCTTCGCCCTGTAGCGTTTTGAATATCTCCTTGACCGCGTAGCTCATGCGGTGCCTGCTTCCGGTTCGAGAAGTGGCAGCGGGGCTGCTTTAATGCGCTTACGCTGGTCGGCCTTCACGATGGCGATCAGATAATGCTTGAGCAGAGCGATATCGCGGTTGATGTTCTGAAGGCTATTCCAGCGGCGGACCTCGCCCGACAATTCCCATTCGCCACTGGTCCAAGAGGTTTTGCCTCTGAGGCATTCAAGGCCCTCGCGGAACTCTTCGACACTTCGCGCTTCAGAGCGCTGGGCGAGCACTTCCATGACGTCGCCCATTGCTTGGATGCCGGCACCATGGAGCAGGCGAGAAGTAGCGGGCTTCTGGCCGTGCCAGGCCTCGGGCCAGACCTTCTTCACGGCCTCGAAGAAATTGGAGACAAGCCGCACGCAACGCTCGACGCCCTTGGGCTCGCGGATCATCTCGCGCATTACGCCGTTGCTCAGCGATTCCATAAAGATCCGCTGCATGACCGTGTCTGCGATGATTCCTTCGGGGCAGGTATGCTGCTTGATATAGCCCCGGAGCGACGTGTTCTCAAAGTTGAGGCGAGCGGTAAGGTCGGAGGCGACAGACCGCCGACTGAGACGCGGCGGCAGGTTATTCACGGTCGGCAGGAGTTCGTAGATGAGCGACTTGGGCAGCGGCTTTGTATTGTTGATCAGCACGAACTGGCGCCGCAATTCGGCTTCATCTCGGCAAATCAGCACAGACACGAAAATCTGAAAATCACGGTCGACTTCGGCAAGCGCTGAGAGTCGTTGCTGGCCATCAACGACCAGACCTGGGACGCCTTTGCTCATGTCGATCGACAGCCGCGCGGTCCCGTTGCCGAGATCTTCCACCGCGACGCGGTCGGTGAAGGCGACGACGACCGGGTTAGGTAGTACCGAATTGGGCTGCTCGAGATAGTCGCGAATCTCCCGAATGTGGGCGGCGACCTGCGGACGCTGGAACCCGCTGAGTTCGCCCTGCGCGTCGCGCCCGATCCGCTCGATCGAGGCGAACTGGAGGACATCGGCGGCCGTTGCCGCGAAGCTGAGCACCTGATGCTCACTGCTCTGCTGCGCACAGACGGCTAGGTAGGTCATTGCGGTTGACGGCACGCTTCAAATCCAGTCGTTCAATATGGTTGTGGTAGACCGCTAGGTTGTGGATCCCGCGGCGTTTGTTGCGATTGCTGCCGCGAAAGATGATCACGTCGATCGCGGCGTCCTGGCAGATCTTGCAGGCACATTGTTTCCAAGGACGTTCGGTCAGGGTGACCCGGTAGCGCTGGGCGAGACGCGCCAGCGCGATGCTGTCTTTGCAATCTTCGTACGGCTTCTCCTCGACTAGCGGCGCGCTGTAGACGAGGACATTGTGAAGGGTCTCCTCAAGGTCGGCGGCACCGCGATCGAACGCGCGCAGCGAGTTCAGCGCCAACGCCTCCAGTCTCACCAACTCCTCAGCTCGGAACATACCCTTCTTGACCCCGCGCTGGAGCTTAGGATTCTCGATGGCCTGTGGCACTCGTATGGAGGTGAAGTAGCGCAGGCCCGGACCCTCGCCCGGCAGATAATAGTTCTGCTTGGCGTCCTTGAACGCGCGGATCAGCGGCGACGTCGTGTCGAAGCTGGCGATGTCATAGCCGTGGAAGCTGTCGATATCGTCGGCCTTGGCGAAGCCCAAAATATGCAGCCGGGTCGAGGCCGGCACCGAGTCGCGAATCGCCTCGAGGACCAGTTTGATCTCGGGCGACTTAAGCGGAACCATGCCGCCGATCGCAAGATAGTCATAGCCCATCGTCACAAGCCGGCGAGCAGCTTCGGCCATGCTGCCCGGAGACCAACCCTGCACAACTCCTAAAGGTGTAAAGCTCGCATCAATCGCCTTTGCCTCACGCCGGAAGGCATCGGCATTCTCAAGCGTGATCTCAAATCGCGCCTTGGCATCGTCGGTGCCGCCATGCATCCCTTGTCCAGCGGGATCGAAATCGAAGATGATGTGATCGACCGAGCAGCCATGGGTGAAGCCGCATTCATCGTAGAATTCGGCCATTTCAGTGGCGGAATAGGGCGGGCGCTCTTCCTGGACATAGGTGAACGCGCCGCAGTCGCCGAAAATGTCGAGATGGGCGAACTCAGGCTTGTCGAGACGAAGGAACTTGCGCACGCCGACCAAGTGGAAACGGCGCGCTTGGCTGGCGGTATATTTACCCTTCACGCGGTGGTCGCCGACGATACCACGCGATACCAGCACGCCGTCATAGGGCGCATAGCCAAGAATCTCGTGCGGATAGGCATCATCCCAATAGGGCTGGCGTTCGGCAGGACTACGGTCGCCGATGAAGTCGAACGCCGGATCGACATAATCGAGGCTGTCGGCGAAAATGAACTTCATGACGCAACACGCGCCAGGTCGCGCTCGACGTGCATCAGATGATCGCTGAGCTTGGTGATGTGCTGCGAGGTCGACTGGATCTCGTTCCAGACTAGGCCGAGCCCTTCCCAGGTGCCACCTGTCCAGCAACAGTGCGGAGCCAAACGCTGCAGCGTCGCACGTACCGCCGCAGCCTTATCGGCAGCGGCGTCGGCCCGTAACATGACCGTGTCCATCAATGCACCCATTGCGCGAATACCGGCCGAGTGCATGAGTCGGCTTTCGGTCGCGGGCTTGCCCCAGGCATCAGGGAAAGTGTCGCGTACTGCGCTCCAGTAAACCAGCATCGCGCCGTACATGGCTTCGGTGTCGTTGCCGTCGCCATTGTGCTTATACTGCCCGAGCGCGCCTGCGGGCGTCTTCAAGCTCGCCTTCATTGTCTCGATAAGAGCGCTATCGGTGACGATCCCGGCGCGGTCCTTGGCGTCGGACTCGCGCTTGATCAACTTGAAGAAGGGAGACTTAGGGTCGGTATTGAGCGCTTCGCACAGGATACTCGGCAATTGCTTGGCGGCGAGGTTGCGCGGCAGCAGGACGCTCACTTCCGGCAGCAGTTCGTTGATCAACCCGGTCGGCAGCTTCCGAGACTTGTTTACAAGGATGAACTGCTCCCTTTGCGTGGACACTTCGTCGGAGATAAAGCCGATCACGGGAACTGCGATCTGCTTGTTCTTGGCTTCCGCAAGGGCGAGAGATCGTTGCTGACCATCAACGATCCAGGCGGCACGGCTGCCCTCAGGATAGATCGGTATCGATAATGTGCCTGCATCGCCCACTTCGCACATGTTGCCTGGCAACCGACCACGGGCCGAGGCAAACTCGACTTCATTAGACATCGCAAGAATGATTGCGTTCGGGAAGAGTACTGGCCCGCTGTCGAGGAAGTGCGTAATGTCCTTTACGTGTTCACGAATTTCACGGCGCTGGAAGCCCTTCAACTCGCTATCTTCTCGACGCACACGGCTAATGTCCGCGATCCGATTAATGTCTGCACCATACAAGAAAAATGCATAAACTCCGATGCCCTCGCCCTGCTCTGCCCGAACAGCACGGATCTTGAGATATTCACGATTCGTCATGCCCGTTCTGCCCGAACAACGCTGGAGAGTGCCCGAAAACGACCTTGCTCACACGCCACATTGAACTCGTCGCGGAAGCGTCGAAGCGACCTCCCATTGGGATCGTCCCAACACGACCGGATCAAATGGAGCATCGCCGCGTCATCATAGCGGACACGTTCAATTTTCGGGGGCGTCCGCTGACCTTCCAACGAGGCTACTACTGCGGCGGAATGCTCACTCGCCGTGCGACTGTCTTGGGCAAGCGCAATGTTTTTAGCAAAGTGACGGAGAGCTCTGCTGGCAAAATCGCCCAACGTACCTTGGATCTCACTGTCCGGTCCGTCCAAGCGTTCATCATACGGCATCACGAATGGTCGCAGCCCGTGAGGCACGCGCTCTATCGACGCGCGCGTGAAGAGCCTAAGCCTTGAGAGCGTGACTTCTGGAAGCGACATGAACTCTGCCGAAACCATGTCGATGTACGCGTCGGAAAGCGCGGCCAAGATCATCCCGGCGTGATTATCGGTGGCCTGGCGAAGCGACATTGCGAACGGCGACTCTTTTGAAATCGCCGCCCACCAACCGGATGCGCTGAAGCCGTCAGTAACTCGTGCTGGGACACCATCGGGAGCGTCGTGAAGGATGGTAGATGCATACGGCGGAACCGGTCTTTCCGCATCAATCAGCCCTAATCCCGCGGAGACGACCAATAGTCGTGCGTCGAGCAGGGACGCAGCCGCCACAGCCTCCCTGAAGCCCCGGCCACCGTAAATTTCTGCAGCGGGATATTGCACCACCGCCTTCCGCAGCCGCCCGCACCAGTCCGCTGCGACGCAAGCCATAGGCGAAGGCGTTAGTGCCCGCATCTGCAGGTGGTAGGGGACCGCTTTCCGCTTCCGGTTGGTGCACGTGGTTATCACAAGCGACACAAATTTCGGCTCTTTCAATCGTGATGGCTTAGCATTTATCTGTAACTGATCACCGCGCACTTATCTACATTTAATGCACCTTATGCACGACGGTTTAGTGAATTAAATGCTCAACTCGCCCGATGTGAATGTGCGCGGTGGTGATAAACGCTCATACGTGGTAGCTGTTTTGCGAGCCCAAGCGGAGATGCGCCTAGTGATCGAATTGCTGTCGGACCGCGCGCCATGGATCGCAACGACCGCAGGCGAAAGATTGCTGTTTCTGCTATTGGATCGGCACGACGAATGGCGGATCCTCGCGGATACCCTGGAGGGTGCGAGTTTGCTGATGGGCCGGCGCTACGGCAGTCTTACCAACTTTTTCGTGGGCGCTTCGGTGCTGCACTTACAGCAGCGGCTACTCCGCTTAGCGAATGACGTTCGCGAACGGTTTCCGCTTGACCGCGAGCGGCAGGCCAAGCAGCTGCGCGCTCAGATTTGCGACGTTATTGAGCTAACGCCGCTTCACTACACTGGCGATTTCAGCGAGTTTGTGCAGGAAGTGCTGACGAGCGCCGAGCAAATGCACAAGGATCCGAGCACCACGCTGAAGCGCGCCGTCATGAAAGGCGGTCCCGCCAGTTGTTATAGTTGTGGTCGTCTGTTCGGGATTCCCTATGAGGACGCGCCAGGGCCGGACGGGCTTCTGGCAACGGCGGATCACATTTGGCCGAGGGCGCTTGGAGGTGATACGGTGCTCGAGAACCTCCTACCTGCCTGTCAAAGATGTAACGGCGCCAAAAGCCATATAGCTTCGTGGCAGATGGCTTGGATCCAACCGATAGTCTTCTCTGATATGGACGAGGAGAGCGGTTTGAGAAGCCTGCCCCGCGAGGTCAGGGTGGCGCTCCACATCCGAGCCGCGATGTCTTATGCGCAGATCAATGGTAGTTCTCTCAAGGACGCCCTCCTCGCAATCGGCCCGCGCGAAGCGCCCGTTCGCATTGACGCCGATCAGGGCTATGACTTTTTCAATTTGCGGGTCCACGACGCGGCCCGCACCAGCGTAAACTGGATGCCGAGCTGATGCAGTATGAGTATGATGCCTTCGTGTTTCACCAACGAGCCGATGATTCCGGCCCATTGTTGGCGATGTTTCACGCTCCGGCAGGTCAGGTGTCGCAATGGGCCGATGTCGACCGGCTTGGGCCCGACAACCGCTTGGCACCACAGCGCGAGCCGAAGAAAAGTCGCATCGCAAGTATCCGCCGATTCTTTGCCGACAATCCTGCCAACACGATCCCAACCGCCATCGTAGTAGGTCTCCGGGGTGTGGCAATCGAGGGTGACGGGGTAGTTCGAAAGCTCCGGTTTGAAACGCAAGAGGGACAGCCTCATCCCGGCCTCATCATTGATGGCCAACACCGCATGCGCGGGTTGGAGGCTGTGGACCCAAACACCATCATACCAATAGTCGGACTCATTGAAGCATCCGATCTCGAAATGGCCTTTCAGTTTTTGGTGATCAACAACAAGTCTGCGAAGGTTCCACCGGATCATCTTCGCGCGCTCGCACTCAACTACGCCGAAGATCAACTTGAGACGCGGCTCAAGAGCGCGCGCTTAGCTCTGAATGCCAACCTAGGATCGGTGGGCGTGCTGGACGAAGACCCAGATAGCCCATTTCGCGGAATGGTCGCATGGCCGAACAATCCTCCTGAGCAGCGCATCGTGGTGCCGGCGGCGATCGAGGCGATGGCGTCTGAAGCAAAGTCTCTCGGTTTTGGCGAACTCGAAGACTTAGACAGCCTCAATGCGTTTCTGATCGCAATGTGGACGGTGATCAAGGAAGAATGGGCTGATCTTTTCGTTGCAAACAGCAAACTTCTGTCCAAAGTTGGCATGACTTGCATGACGCAGTTCGTGTGCTCCACCATCAAGACTTGGGCGCGAAACCCCCGCCTGCGCGATCAGGTTGATCCAGGCGACCCTGACAAGGTCCGCGATGTTACGAAGGACGTCCTCGCAACGCTGGATCCTCAGTTTTTCGAGGCGGAGTGGGCCAGCACAAGTTACGATACCCGTGCAGGCCGCGATCTCGTGATGGCTGACCTTGAGGCATTGTCGTTTAATATCTCCAGTAACGAACCGTGGCATGAAGGCCTCAAGGTCATCAGCCGCACCTGGCTCCAGCAGCGCCTGTCTGAAGGCGGTGGTGCTCCGGCACCTGAGTAGCGAGACCGATTTCCAACCTATTTTCCGCCCGCAGAGCATTTCTACATGACAGATATGCTCGCGCGCGACCTCCTTCTCAGCGATAAAATGCGAGGCGCGGCAGCGGCAACGTCCATGATTGCGTAAACCGCTTCCCGGTTTGCGCTCCAACTCAGTGCCAGCGAAGAACTGTGCCGGTGCGGAGCATTGCAACTCCGAGATCACGGCCATCGCTTAGGCGGCAGGACGCAACCACACGTCCATAACTCTGATGCGATGCCAAACAGCGCATCGGCGCTGCTGAGACCTTGATGTGACCTGTCGGAAGCTTCCCCCTTGACCCTCCAAAGATAGCCACCAGCGCATCGCGTGCTTCAATTCCCGAGGCACCTGGGCAGGGGTGCCCCGATTTACAGGTGCCGTCGAGTTCGCGCGCTGCAATGCTACCCAGCCGGATCTTGGGCCCTTCAGCGCACCAGATCGGGCCGTCTCCATCCCATACTGCAACCGGCGTGCAGATGAACGCAGCACTGGCGGCCAGCGTCAGTAAAGTCATTCTGCGAGCCTTCCCCTAAGATGCCAGCACCGCACAACACCTTGTCGGCTGAACGCGTAAGCGGAGGCCACACTTGATAACCACAAGCAACCCCGGTTCCAAGGTCTACCAAACGAACGGCCTGTGCGAGGATTTGAATATTGGTTTAAAATAAGAAGACTCTTGGTCCTGACGGCCTAAGTTTGGGTAGCCGCACAGGACAAATAATCGTAATTGCCTTGTCCTAACGCGAACCGTTTTAGAAGCATGATGCGCAATGGACGGGGGCTCGGATGGGAAAACGGAATCTCGCAATAGTGGGCACCCACCAAGATTATTTCGCGGATATGTATGGCGAGCGAATGGGTGAAAACCCATCAGTCGTTTTCGGCTGCGCATCCGAGGAAGACGCCGCCACGAGCTATTTCAAGAACGTTTTTGAAAGCTCCAACGCACTCGTCCGCGAGGCGATCATTGGCGTATGGCTAGCGACTGACGGGCCTGAGAAGGCCATCATTTTCGAGGCTTGTGCGACTTTGACCCCTTGCACGGCCGCAGACGCGGAACCTGGCGAATTCGATGTTGTTCTGGATGTGCGCCAACAGTCATAGTGTGCGGGACGCGCGCAGGTGGTGTGTGCTGCAGTCATGATCGGGCAAAACACAGAGCAGTGGTTGACAGTCGGATGATATGCGATCAACCTTGCGGTTGGTCTGACCCCCTTGCCTGTCGCCAAGCTAAATAGGTTTTGATCAATTCTTCAGACTGCCCGCGAAACCAGTGGTCAGATCGATTAAATGGCGACCGATACGACCCATTGGAGTTCGTATGGCTATCCTACTGCCAACATCAGAGAATATTCGTCTGCTCAAAGCCACTCTCATGGGTGATTTTGAAATGCGCTCCGCACATGCTTCGGAAGCGATTGCCGCCCTCGTTGGATTTCGATCCAATGCGGCTTACCTGTCCACTTCCAATCATCTGCCCGACGTGACGGTTTACGAGGTGGATTTCGATGCATTTGAGGACCGCTCAGTCCATCTGGGTTACGACAGAACGTCATCTGAGTTTTTACGGTTACTGTTCAAAGGGATCCCATGGCCCAACCCTGCTTGGAAAATGATCGACAAGCGAGACTCAGCCAGTCGCGATGCTTGGTTCTATCAGTGCCAACGCCGCAAGATACCGTTCCTGTACGTGGCAAAGGCAAGAAAATACTGCTCGGTCCATTGGGACCATATCAGCTTGGATTCTGATTATGACCAGATGATCAGGCAGTCTGCCGACGGGGAAATGGCAAGGGTTCTGTTCCGAACCTATCAACTGATCGCTTCTGGCCTTGAGCCAAAAAGCCTTTTCGATGGCGGGGCCTTGGTGGGGGATGTGACTGGCTTGTCTGAATCAAGCGCCCGGCAGATTGCAAATGCGTACGCTCTGCTACTGTTTCCTGGCAACGTGCAATTGGCCTTGGCAGCATAAGAAGATATCGAAAGCCGCCACATCAGCGGCTTTCGATATGCCACAACTCCTTCAGGCCAAAATTCGAAGCTCCGTTCGCGTCGTGCAACAAGCCAGTGGTTCAGATCAGGCACGCCGCGGCAGACTTCATCATCGCCAGAAGCCGTCTCGCCTCTCACCATGCCGGTTGTCGTAGTCTTCGCGCTGGTCGTAGGCGCTCTTGCGGATACCCACCTCGACCCGCTGGCCGCCGACGTTGCGGATGTGGAGATCGCGCAGATCGACCTTGTTGCGCTGCGCCCAGTCCTTCGCCTCGCGCTCGCTCCCGAAGGTCCCTGCGTCTTCGTAGTCAAATGCCATGCCTTTTCTCCTTCCTGATGATGATGTTGACCGCATCTTGCCGGGGCTTTGCCCGAGCCCTGCGCAGCGGGATGAAGGCATTGGCGCACTGATCCCCAGGAGGAGCCGTCCGCTTCGCCACCAGCCTCACAAAGGCGGCCGCTATCGTGCCCACCAAAACGGCGACAAGGATCATCAGACCTATCGCCACCAACTCGGCGGCCATTTTCTGGTTATCGAGGGCGGCTCGCAGGTCGGCGCATCCCTGAACCCCGTGCGCATTGAGGTCGCAGACCACAAAGCTGTCCCCGCCAGCGGCACGCGCAATCTCCGAGAGTCCTGCCTCGTTCACCAGATTGGTCAGGGTCAGCTGCTGCGTAAGGTGAATCTCGAAATTGTCTGAAGGCGGTTTGCCCGCTGTGGCATGGCCCATCTGTGTCACGATCTTCCTCCTATCGGCTGCGTTCGATGTTGCGTTCGGGAACGTCCAATTGCGGCGTTGCCCGAAGGCTCGCCGGATCGATCCGTGAGGCAGATGCTTGCCTGTCCTCAGGCGCCCTCAGATGATCAGGGATGGTGGGTCGAAACTCGCCAGCCTCGCGCCCACCACGCTTCGCCTCGACCTGCTTTTCGCCGAGGGTTTCGAGCGCGCTGGTCTTGTCGCCCGGGTTGCGGTCGATCTGCGCCAGGAGCCGATCGCGGTCGTTGGTGACGA
>Ga0307994_1000157_pt1 | contig 54268 bp, 52 predicted proteins | sample EllFjometagen261_FD_203171 | JGI IMG/M metagenome (GOLD analysis project Ga0307994, IMG submission 203171) | Marine microbial communities from Ellis Fjord, Antarctic Ocean - #261 | ecosystem: Environmental > Aquatic > Marine > Unclassified | place: Southern Ocean | collected 2014-11-02
ATCGACTGCGCGCTCTATCCGCGCCTCGTCTTCAGCCTGCTGGGTAGCCTGATCAGCGCCTGAGTATTTAGGCTCGAGGTGCTGGCCGTCGCCGTCGTCGCCGTCATCATCACCTGACTCGCCGTCGCCGTCGCCGCCGCTGTCGTCGTCGCCGCTGTCGTCGTCGCCGTCGTCATCACCTGACTCGCCGCCGTCGCTGTCGTCGCCTGACTCGCCGTCGTCGTCGCCTGACTGGCCGCCGTCGTCGCTGTCGTCGCCTGTGGGGTCGCTCGGGTCTTCCCCTGACTCTGAATCAGCTTCGGGCTGTTCGTTCATCAGCGTTACATACACGGCGTCTACGAGGTCTTCACGGGTAAAGCGATCCTCGAGGCAGCCGCCGGGGATCATCTCGAGGCCAGCGTCGATCAGGTCTCGATTGATCACGCAGTCCGCGCCGTAATTGTACAGGCGGTGACTGAATGGTCGGCCGTCTGGACCCGAGCCGCGCTTGCCAAAAGCAGAGCCTCTCAGCGGGTGCTTGAGTGCGACGTGTTCGCCCTCATGGCCCAGCAAAAAAGCGCGCTGGCTGACGTTGGGCAGACCCAAGAAAAACTTCGGGTTGATGTAGATGTAGTAGCCGTCGGTCGCTGCTGTATCGACCTCTGACGTGCAGATCACAGTGACCTCTGACGCGACGACCGAGGCGTAGCCGGGGCAGACTTTGCGCAGCAGCGTGGCCGCCTCAACGTATGCGCGACAGGTGTATAAGTCGGCCTCGTTTCGATAGTGCGGTATAGCGTTAATCTTCATTCTCGTTACTCCGTTTTAGGGTGGTTTCCCGTGACGCCTCGAGGGGCGTTTCGGCCGATAACCAGTCGGCCATCATCAGACGGGTGTTACCACAGATCAGCCAGCGCGCCGCCGATCTGGACCTCAGCGGGGGCGGACTGGATTTCCTGAGACAGTGCTGTTAACCCCTTGGCAGCAGTGGTGGCCGCTCGGCGCGCTTCACTCTTTTTGGTCCGGCTGTGGGACCAGCCATCCGCGCAGTTGACGTTGGCGACTTGCTTGCGGACCAGCTCGGCCAGCTCGATCAGGCGGGGGTCATTGTCAGTACCCTCGGCCAGCTCGAGCAGGGTGTGCGCGTGGGCGCTGGATAGCGTGACCAGAGAGTCGTGCAGGCGGTCGCCGTCGGTTAATTGCTTGACGACCTTCGCCATATGCGCGGCGGCGGCGTCGATGGCGGCCGCCTTGGCCCCCTCGAGGTTGGCGACCGCCTTGGCAGCATGCTGCTCGGCAAACTCGGCAGCCATCGTCGCTGGCAGATGTGACATCTGCGCAGCGTCCGGGACCGTCAGCGGGCGGGGGGTCTCGATGGTGATCTCGAACTTAGAGCGCACCTCCTCGGCGCTGGGGTAGTGGTCGGCCGCCCAGCTTGAGAGTGGACCGTTAATCGCGCGGGCGACGTAGGTGTCGTACTCTTGCAGAAACAGATCGAGCAGATTCAGCGCGTTGGTCTTCAACTCTTTCAATCGCGCCATCACCTCGGGGACGCGCATGGTGTAGATCAAGAGATCGCCGCGCGCCTGCTTGCCGCTGTCAGTCTTGGAGAACGGGACCGTGTTGGCGTACAGGTAGGTTCGCAGCTCGGCGAATGCCGCCGTGACCACCTTGAGATCACGGTGGTGTTCACCGAGAATATCAACGTACAGTCGGCCAGCCTCGGCGCAGCTCACGCCAGCCGCCGCCGCCGCCGCAGCGGTCGCCCCCTTATTCAGCTTGACGCCCTTCCAGACTGAGATCGAGACCTGAGTCAGCATGAAATTGGCCGCCGCGCGGGCTAGGATTTTTTGCTTGGTGGATTCGATATTGCTCATAGGTAATGCTCCGGGTTAGACAGTAAGTGGTAGGACGTCGGCGTACTCGGCGACGAATGCTGCGGCGGTCGGCCCTACACACGTCCAGCCCTCCCGCGCTGACCTTCTAAGCAACGCCGCGCCGCATCCGATCTGCATGTCAGCCCGCAGGCGAACGATGTACTGGAGCGCCCTGTCAGCCGTGTCAGAGTCCTTTGCAGATGCCAGCGCCACATTGCTGGCTAGGTACTGCAAGTCGGTCTCGGATGGCAGCAGGCAGCCCGTCGGATCGCGCTGGATATCGGCGTCGGTCGGAACCTTGTCGTGAAGTGCTATGTAGCTGAAGACCATGTCGGTGGCCTCCCGCCCGATCGTGGACTCGGCCAGCTTGCGGGCCAGAAGGGTGTCAGGGATGACGCCGTCGGCCTGCGCAGCCATAGCCGTCAGGTTGCGCGCCAGTCGGCTGTACGATCGAGGGCTGCTGAACTGGACGTCGTCAGCCGGGACCGCATCGACAAACAAGCCGCGCTCCACGTTGGCCTGCGCGCAGGCGATCAGCAGCGGGTGCATGCCGTCCCCTATGCACCAGTCACGGTAGGATTCAAAATCGAATAGCACCTCGCAGCGGATCACCGCATTGGCGACGTGTGACAGCGCGCGCTGGCTGCCGGACTTATCTGACAACCTGTTACCAGTAGCGACGACCACCCAGCCGTCGGGCAGCTTGTCGCCGCCAGAGGTGCGGGTGTCTGGGTCCATTACGGATCGGCAGCTTTTCTGCATGTCGGCCCCGGCCTGAGTGATCTCATCGAGGATCAAGACGCCATGCTCTTTGCCCGTGGCCTCTATCGCGCAGATGAGTGCAGACATGCTGAACTCGGTACGCCACCGACCGTTCTCGCCCTTGCAAGGCAGGCCCAGACCGTTGGTCTCCACGGCGTCCCGCTGGCCTGTATTGAACTCGAGCAGGCCGACGTCGGCTGGGTCCAGCCCGCGCACGTCAGCCAGCAGTGCTGGCAGTGTGCGACAAAAACTTGTCTTGGCCGTGCCGGGTGATCCGAGCAGCAACCACGGCTGGCAGTCTGTGGTCATAGTGGTCCGCATCAATGCGGTGATCTCGGGCAGCGTTAACGCTGCGAGGGCGCTCATGCCAGACCTCCGAAGCAGGCGCTAATCACGCATGTCAGGAAGATGGCGAACAGCAGGCCGCCGCAGATATTCGTTAAGACGTTGTAGACTTTAGTCATGTGGTGTTACTCCGTAGCGCCACCGAGGTGTCTCGGCGGTCGCTAGCGACCTTACACCCAGAGATAGTGTATTACAACCCTCGATTGTAATGGGTTGTAGGTAGTGGCTTTTTTGGGGGTGATTTGGGCCAAAAAAATGACCGGGGATTGAGGTTCCCAACCTCGCAAGTCGGGAACCTAAGTGGAGAACCTCGGCCGCTAAAAGGTTCCAGAAGGTTCTGATACATGGAAGAGTAGAGAACCTCTGATAGGTGGGACCAGCAAGGGTTTCAAGCAAAAGGTTCTTGGGTTCTCTACTTTTCAAATTGATTGTATTCTCAAAAAAAACATTGAATAACAGTGATAAACCCAGTGATTTACAACCGGGGCTTTAGATTTACTAATGTTTATATACAGCTCGCAATCAACTTCAAAAGTAGAGAACCCAAGAACCTTTTCGGATATTACAAGCCAAGCTTGAATGGGATATACACTGCGCCTAACGGGTTACCAGTAAGCCAAATAAATCCATGCCCCCCTCCCCCCTCGGTCGTAATTCGCAGGCCAGCCCCCATCGCCCCACTGCCTCATCACCCGGCTGTCACACCGCCGCACTGGCTGCCTGCTGCATGGGCTGGGTGTGCGGGTGTGGCAGGGTAGCCCTATGCCCCCCGTCTCCCTCCGCGCTTTTCACGCCGTCGCAGCAGATCGGGACCGCGCCGCTTGGGAGCTGTGGAAACGGCCCACCATTCCAATCTGGCAGGAAAACCATGAGCCAATGAGGGGGGTGGGAGGGGAGGCGACAGGGGCAATGAGGCGGGGCGGCCGGGGTGGTCATTAGCCCCTTTGTACATTTTTGGTGAAACTCAGTTTTGCCTTACAATCTACACTTACAATACGACAAACGAAGCTCATAAAACATTGCAAACAATAAAATTACACTTATATACTAAATATAGTATGTAAAGTGTTGTGTAACGCAACCAGTGCGTGTACTCTGGCCCCTAGTCTGGAGATTTAATGGCGAACATACTTATGTCCCCCAACCCGACACACGCTAAAAGCCCTGCTGCAACACGCCGCGTCCCTGTAACGCTAGACGATTTGCGTGTTATGGAAGAGGCGATGTTTCAAAACGCTGACGCTCGGTTCACTACAACCCAGCGCGTGTTTTTTGAGGCGTTACTGTCACACCCCACCCTCGATGTGATTGCTGCGGCGAACATATGTTCGATAAAGCCGAAGAAAGCAGCGGCGTGGGTGGCCCAACCTACGGTTCAGGCGGCCCTAAACCACCTGTTGACCGCGCGAATGCAAAAACTGGGCCTTAACAAAGACTCACTGCTCGCTAAAATCGTGAACTTGCTAGAGATGTCAATGGGTGAAGCCCCAATCATCAAAAGTGGGTATGACAAAGAGACCCAAACCTTTACCTCACAGGCCGTTAAAGAGACGGACTTGGGCGCAGCGGCCCGATTTACAGACCAACTGTCGAAACACTTCCAGTTGTATGCCGCCGAAGGTACATCAGGGCTAAATGTCAGCCTAAACCTCGTAATGGGGGACGACACAAGCACCGAGCAGCCCGAGCTACTTGTAGCCACGCAGGGATTAACGTCCTTAGAAGCGGATGAAAACGACGAAGGGGACTCTGATTGAGCGCACCGCCACCCGTTACCCTTGATTACACCGCATCAAAGACATTTAAAGGGTTTCACACGGACCGAGAGTCGTTTGTCCGTGGTATGCGCGGCCCTATCGGGTCCGGTAAGAGCGTAGGGGCGATGATCGACCTTGCGATGGAGAAGGCACTGGCCCAAAAGCCCAACGCGGCAGGGCTACGCAAGACCAGAATGGGTATGGTCCGCGCGACTTACCCAGAGTTGAAAAGTACAACGCTAAAAACCTTTCAAGACTGGCTGCCAGACTCGATCTGCCCAGTCAAACTGAACGAATCACCGATTACCGCACGACTGACCCTGCCCCTACCGGACAAAACGGTAGTCATGGCCGAGTTTGTGTTCATCGCGTTAGATAAACCCAAGGACTTGGGCAAGTTACTGTCGCTTGAACTGACAGGCGCGTTCCTTAACGAAGCAAAAGAGCTAGACAAGGCAGTTGCAGACACTATTACCTCTCGGGTAGGGCGATATCCGTCCGTGCGAGAGGGCGGCCCAAGCTGGTCAGGGGTCATCATGGACACTAACAGCCCTGCGGAAGACCACTGGTACGCAGAGCTTGAGCAAAACCCACCGGAAGGGTGGAAGTTCTATCAACAGCCTGCCGCATTGTTGCGGTATAGGAAAGGCGACACCCTGTTGATGGACCCAGAGGTTACAGGTATCACCAAAGCACGGTGCGAGAGTAGTGGCTTTGAGCCTAACCCCGCCGCAGAGAACATACAGAACCTCCCCGGAGGGTACGACTACTATTTTAACGCCATAGGCGGCAAAGACCCGAACTGGATACGCGCCTATGTGCTGAACGAGTACGCCACTGTCCGCGACGGGATGCCAGTATATGGCGAGACGTTCAACGAGCGGATACACGTTGCTAGTACCAACCTGTGGCCGATCAAAGACAAGCCGATCTACATCGGATTGGACTTCGGACTCACCCCCAGCGCCATTTTTGGTCAGTACATTGACGGGCAGCTCCGTATTCTTGACGAGTTAGTAGCAAAGAGAATGGGGCTAACCGATTTTATAGCGACGTCCATGATGCCGTTGATCGCAGAGAAGTATGCCAGACACGAGCGCATATATGTCGGAGACCCCTCTGGCAATGCGGCGGGAGACACCGACGAGGTCAGTTGCTTCCAAGTAATGAGGAGTACAGGCATGGCGGTTGTCCCTGCCTCGACCAACGCCATCGAGCCAAGGTTGGAATCGGTACGCCACTTTCTAATGCGCCTCGCCCCTAAAGGCGAACCCGCGTTTTTACTGAGTGCGCACTGTTCAATTTTGAAAGCAGGCTTTATTGCAGGGTATCAATACGCGCGGGTCCAAGTTTCAGGTGAAGCCCGATACCGAGAGAAGCCCGACAAGAACAAATTTTCCCACCCCCACGATGCGTTGCAGTATCTGTGTCTGAGGGTGTTGACCGCGATAGCGCGGGAGAAAAACAGCGGACACACTTACGCACCACTACAGGTTGCCGATATGAGAACAGGATACTAAATGGAATCGCCCCTAGACGAGAAGAAGGTCGCTGGTTTAGACCCGCTGTCTTTGCTTGGGCATTCACTTTCTCTGTCGCTCAAGTCAGTGATTGCCAACCGCTCGGTTATCGAGCAGCGTTGGATCGAAGACCTTCAGCAATATATTGGCGAGTATGACCCCCAAACGCTCAGAGCGATGGAGGACAACAAGCAGTCAAGCGTATTTTTGAACATCACTCGCATTATGGTTAACCAGTCAGTAGCACAGATAGCCGACTTGTTGTTTCCCACAGACGATAAGAACTACGGCATCTCTGCCACTCCAAACCCTCAGATAGAAGGCGACTTGAAAGACTCATCCCCCGCCCAAGTCCCGGGTGGCGGTCAAGTGATGGACGCCGAGACCGGAGAACCCATCTCCACAGCAGAAGTCGCCGCCCGAGCGCAGACAATCGCCAAAGACAAGGCGATTGCGATGGAGCGTGAGATAGATGACCAGCTTGTGCAGTGCGACCATGCGAGCGTTGCCCGCAAAGCATTGCATTGGGCGGGCATCTTCGGCTCTGCGATTATCGCAGGCCCAGAGCAGTTCACCACCACCCGACACAAGATGATAATGAAAGACAACGGCACAGGGGGCAAGAAGCCCGCCGTGACGTATGAGCCTCAAACCTCTAGCGCACCAAGAACACGCGCCGTTGCGCCGTGGGATTTTTACCCTGACCTCAGTGGCTCCACCATAGAAGAGTCCGAGTTCATATTTGAGCGCAGCTACATGACCCGCAAACAGATGCGCGGGCTGGTGAAGCGTAAGAATTACATAAAAGACAACGTCAAGAAAGTTCTACTCGAAGAAACGAAGACCATTGAGTTTGCAAGCAACGGCCACGTCAACGCACTGCGAAGGCTGACAGGCGGGACAGATCAAACGGTTGATAACCGATATGAGGTTTGGACATACCACGGTCCTATCTCTAAAGACGCGCTGCGAGAAGCGGGCGTGAAGATAAAGAAAGACGACCCGCTCGATGAGTTTGACGGCGTCGTGGTTTTTTGCGGCGGCTTTGTTCTCAAGGCGGTACTGAACCCCCTCGAGTCCGAAGACTGGCCCTACTCAATGTGGAACTGGGCAGTCGATGACTTCTGCCCGTTTGGTTTTGGCGTACCGTGGCTTTGTCGCAACGAGCAGGCCATCGTCAACACGGCATGGCGAATGATGCTGGACAACAGCAGCAAGTCCGCAGGCCCACAGATCGTTGCCAAGCGCCACGCCATTACACCCGCCGACGGCACTGAGACAATCTCGCCGTGGAAACTGTGGTACGCCGATGAGAGCATTACCGACGTCCGGTCTGCGTTCAGTGTTATGTCATTCCCTTCTGTCCAGCAGGAAGTCGGCAACATCCTCACGATGGCGCGAAACTTCCTCACCGAGACGGCAGGGCTGCCGCCACAGGTAGGGCAGGGCGCGGGCCAAGCACCCAGTACGCTGGGCGGCATGGCAATGATGATGAACGCCAGCAACACCGACCGCCGCCGACAAGTGCGCGATTGGGACGATAGCGTGACTAAGCCGCTTATCACACGTTTCTATTACTGGAACATGCAGTACCACAAAGACGAAAACATTAAAGGAGACTACGAAGTCCACGCACGGGGTACTAGCGCACTACTGTTAAGAGAGCAGCAGGCTATTAACCTCATGGCGGTACTGGACAAGTACGCGGCCCACCCAGCACTGGCCGACTCGCTTAAAGCGCAGGCCACGTTGCGTAAGGTCATACAGGCGATGCACATCGCACCTGACGACTTGATCAAGACTGACGCCGAGATGGAGGCCGAGCAGGCTGCCATGCAGGAACAGCCTCCAGAAGAAGACCCGATGATCACGTTAGAGCAGATGCGCACTGAGCAGATTGCGCAGCGGCATGAGAACACCCAGCAGATTGAGCAGTTGAAATTTAGCCTTGAGTCCCAGAACAACGAGGCGGACAGACAGCTACGCCGAGACTTGGCGAAGCTAGAGCTGGAGAAGCAGGATCGCATCTTGCAGATGGAAGCTCTCAAGCTGTCACAGACAAACGACATTGGGTATCAAAAGATATTAGCCGACTTGAAAAAGTCTCGATGGAAATTGAACTTAGACGACAGCAAGTTCAACAAAGAAATGGAGATTAAAAAGCAAGACGGCAACACCGCGAACTACGGACTGGAATAGTGCGAACACCTTCGTGGCCTGAAATTAAGCGGGTGAGCCAATCTAAATTGGACTCATCCCACAGAGAACTCCTCAGTTGCCCCCTCGACAATGTCGAGCGGGTACGAGGGCGCATAGAGGCGTATAGCGCCGTCTTGCGACTTGAGACGGAAGCCCCGGCGGATTTAACCCCCGCGACTTCTGATTTTTTCGACACCCCCCTCCCGTAAGACGGACGCACTGAAAAGGGTCGAGTATGAGTGACGATAACAATAACGAGCAATCTAGTGACGCTACCGATGCCGCCTTATTCAAGGAGTTTGCCCAACTTCTCGATGAAGACGGTAATTTGAAAGCCACTTCCACCGATAACGAAGAACCAGAAGGCGCAGTCAGTGACCCAGCGACCTTGCAATCAACCGAGGACGGCAGTACGCCAGAGGAGTTTGCAGGGTCACAAGTGGAACGGACAGTGTTTGATGGACTACCCCCTGACCAAGCACAGGCGGTAGCAGAACTTCAGGCGAACTATGCGAGGGTCCAGCACTCGGAAAACTCCAATCGCCATAGAGTATCGGCACTAACGAAAAAGTTGAACGCTCTTGAGCAATCGCAGAAGCAAGCACAAGCCGTGCAAGCTACTGCACCCGCAACAGAGGGCGGCGAAGATGCGCAGCCTACGACAACCGTAGACCTTGTGCAGTTCGAGGAAGACTTCCCTGAAGTGTTCGCTGCTATGAAGCAGTTGAATGCTCAAGAGGTTGCCCCGATGCGGCAGCAACTCAACGACGTAACGCCTACTATCGACAGTATCAACGAAGACCGAGAGCAACAGGTCTTGCAGGCGCAGTTTAATGCGCTGCAAAGCCAGCACCCGGACTATCGTCAGATACAAGAAAGCCCTGATTTTTGGAGCTGGGTAGAAGGACAAAGTGAGGGAGTGAAACAGCTCGTTAGTTCCAGATCAGCAGATGACAACATCGTCTTACTGGACCTTTATAAACGTAGCATCCCACCAGCAACCGTAAATAATGACGAAACGCACACTCGACCCCGCGACGGCGATGCAGACGAAGGTCTGCCCCGTGCTGGCGTAGGTAGGTTGAATGGAAGTTCCGTTGACGGAGACTCGTGGGAATACTGGGCAGAGCAAGCTAACAACAACAATATCTAATTTTGCCAACTCAGAGGTAATTACTCATGGCTATTACAGCATATGGTGACGTATCACCCCGTATCGGCGTTTACGCCGCCGTTAAAATGTTAAAACACGCTGAACCTATCCTTATTCTGGAGAAGTTTTCCCAAGCACGGCCCATGCCTCAGAACAAAGGTCAACAGATCAAGTTCCGTCGGCCCACCCCGTTCACAGTTAGCACTGTGGCGTTGTCTGAGGGCGTAACACCCAGCAGCCAACAAATGGCATACACCGACGTTACTGCCACCCTAGCCCAGTATGGCGCTTGGGTTCAGTTGACTGACGTAATTGCCGACACGCACGAAGACCCCGTGTTGAACGACAGCGCAATGCTTTGCGGCGAACAGGCCGCTGAGACACGCGAGCTGTTGAACTGGGGCGTTCTGAAGGCGGGTACGGCTGTGACTTACGCAAACGGCTCGGCTCGTAATGCGGTCAACACCACAATGTCTATTGGAGATATCCGGTCTGTTGTCCGCACGTTGCGCGCCCAGCGGTGCAAGCCCATCACTAAGATACTAAACGGTAGTGTTGATATAGGCACACAGCCAGTTGAAGCAGGCTACATCGCTTTCGGTCACACCGACATCGAAGCAGACCTTCGTGGCCTCGCGGGCTTTACGCCTTTAGCAGAGTACGGCAGCCGCCAGCCTCTGTGTGACTACGAGTCAGGCACGGTCGAGAACGTCCGTTTTGTCCTGTCTCCTCTGTTTGCTCCTATAGCAAACGGCGGTGGAGCTAAGGGGGCTATGGTCTCTACAGGTGGCACAAGTGCTGATGTTTATCAGACTGTCATCATGGGTCAAGAAGCGTGGGGAACCGTGCCGCTTAAAGGCAAGGACTCCATCACTCCTATGATCCTCAACCCCAACACTCCGCGTGGCGGGGATGAGCTGGGTCAACGAGGATCGGTTGCGTGGAAGACTTGGCACACTTCGGTTGTGCTAAACCAAGCGTGGCTTAACCGCATCGAGTCAGCGGTAACTGCTCTGTAAGAGCAACTCGGTGTAACGACGATGAGGAGGTGGGTTTTGCCCACCTCCTTTTTTTATAACATCTATAAGAGAACATACCCTTTATGGCTATCAATGGAAGCTCGACCAAAAAAGAACTCGTTGAGTACCTTCGAGAAAGGCACGGCGTTGACATGCCAGAAGCCTCAAAAGATACCCTCCTGCAAAAAGCAGCCGAATTAGACGACGTAGACTATGAGGCGTTGACGAACCCCGCCAAACCTCTGCCCGCTACTGTCGCCGCGAAAGAATTGGCATCCCAGAGTAAGACCAAAATACGCATACCGACCACGGATAACTCCGACGGGCAACAGCCTGTGTTTGTGTCAGTAAATGGACACGCTTATGTTATTCAAAGAGACATGGACGTAGACGTACCTGAGTCTGTGGTAGAGGCACTACGAAACGCCAGCACGACCAGCTACAGAATGATTGACAATGAGATGGTCCCACGCGAGATGCTGGCCTATCCGTTCTCTGTCGTGGCCTAACCTAGATGGACTACCTCACTATTGTCAGAAAGACGTGGCTGAAGTGTGGTTTGACGGGGGCTGGCCCCGCGTCCGTCACATCGCAACTCAGCATGCCCGGACGAATCGTCGGGTTTGTTGACGAGGCGTATGCGTATATTCAAGGGCAGCATACCAACTGGAAGTTTCGCTGGAAGAAAAAGACGGGCCGTGCGCTGACGATAGGCGACTCGTACTACCTTACCAGTGATCTAGGCGCAGAGGATTGTGCCGTCCTGAGTAAAATTCTTATACAGCTCTCCGGTAAGTGGACGCCTCTTGAGATAGTTAAGGACGAGCTTAGAGCGTCAGAGTTTGATAACGTGCCAACCGACAACGGCTGCCCGACCAAGCTGTTTATATTACCTAACGGGGCGTGGCAATTTAATGTACCGCCTGACTTGGCTTATCCGCTGATCGTAGAGTATTACCGTACTGCTGACACGTTAACAGTGAACGCGAGTGTCCCGTTATTCCCGGCGGACTATCACAGCGCGATTGTCGCTCTGGCCGTCATGTACTACGCGCAGTACGATGAAGATCAAACGCTTGAGCGCGCGTCAGCGACTACCTTTTCTCAGATACTACATCGTTTGGAGTGTAACCAACTCCCCCTTTTGACGTTTTCTGCGAGTGAGTTTAGCTAATGGCGACAATGGTTGCAGAGACTGTTATGGCAGGCGGCCTTAACCTTTCGGCTCCGCCCTTATCACTGACGTCAGGCGAGGCGATCCAGCTTTTTAACTACGAGGTAACAGACCTCGGACGCTACAAACGGGTTTTGGGGTACGAGCGTTTTGACGGGCGCAAGCGTCCCAGTGACCAGTCCTACAGCAGCATCCAACTCGCAGGGGCAACCACCAGCAGCATCGGAGCCACCGTAACAGGCGGCACTAGCGGCGCTTCAGGTATTCTAGTAGCAATAGACGCGGCGACAAAAACGCTGTGCCTCGTGAATAAATCCGGCACGTTTGTTGTAGGCGAGACGGCAGGCGGGGCGAGCATTACTACGGTATACCCTGCTGGCACAGGCGGCGCTGACGCAATAGATCAGACATTTAGTTTGGCAGTGTTAGCCTACTTTAGAAATCTTATTACCGCAGTCCCCGGCAGTGGCCCTATCCGTGGCGTGGTGACCTACAATGGCGACGTGTACGCTTTTAGAGACAACGTAGGCGGGACTGCGGGTGTCATGCACAAGTCTACGACAGCAGGCTGGACGGTAGTCACAACGCCAACATTAGTTCCCGGCGGGCGATATCAGTTTACTAAAGCGAAATTCTCTTTGCCTGCCATACCCGCTAACAACAACAACGCCAATAACGTGTCCATTCCGTTGCTGGTTGGCACTGACGGCGCGAACAAAGCGTTCACGTTCAACGGGACGACTTACACGGCGTTGACTACGGGTATGTCAACGGATACTCCTAACTGCTTGGCAGTAACAGGCACAGGTATTCTCATTCTTGGCTATTCTTTTGGATCGTTGATGCTGTCTAAGATCGGCGACCCCACCGTGTTTGCCGCTGCTCAAGGCGGTGCAGAAATCGCACTGGGTGACAGTCCACACAGTTTGATTACCACCCCGAACAACTCGATGGGAGTCTACTGCCGACGTTCAGTCAAAGTATTGTACGGCAAGACGCCAGCGGACATGGAATTGACCGAGTTTGATGGCGCGGCAGGCGTGTATCCGCACACGGTTCAGCCTCTGGGCGACCCTGTTTTCCTGTCGGATCAAGGCGTATGGAAACAACAAAGAGTTACGGACTTCGGTGATTTTGCTGGTACGCCGCTGTCCTACAAAGTAGACCCCTTATTGGAGCGTTATCAAGGCAAAGCAGTCGCCAGTTTTATGGTGCGCTCAAAGAATCAATACCGACTGTGCATGAACGACGGATCGGGGCTTATTTTCACTTTTGCAGGGGCCGAAGTCCTTGGCGTTTCGACGTTCGACTTCGGCAAGCCTGTCGCTTGCGCGTACTCAGGAGAGGGCGCTGAAGGACTGGAGGAAGTTTACTTCGGAACCAACGATGGTTTTGTGTATCAAGCCGAGAAAGGAAACTCTTTAGACGGCCTCGCCTTAAAGTCAGTGCTGCGTCCTGCGTTTGCCTACATCGAAGGGCCAGAGTTTAGAAAACGGTTTAAAAAGGTCGTGCTGGAAGTCCAGAGTGTCCGGTCTACATCACTGACCATTGTTCCAGAGTTTGACTATGGAGCTTTAGATGCAGTGCATATCGCGGGTGAAGCTATCGCAGTAGGTGGCGGTGGGTATTACAACTCTGCGCTTTGGGATGAAGTGTATTGGTCTACCGCGTTGGCCTACTTAATAGATATGTATCTTGAAGGCGTAGGGAGAAACATCAGTATGGTGCTTTTCACTGACGCCGTTAATGAGACTCCTCACACGGTTAACTCTATGTTGACTCACTGGTCACCACGAGCAAGGCGCAAATAATGGCAAACACTTACTACGAACACGACAATCCTTTTATCGCAGGAACGCTGGTCGCTTCTGCGGGCGTCAACGCTCAACTTGATCTTATTGAGACAGGCTTTGAGGCGGTACAGACGACTTTTACTACGCGGATACAGTTTCCTGATACTTTTTCTGGCAACCACAAAATCCCATCCCAGTCTGTTAATAACAAGCTGCTATACATAAATAGCTCTGGTGACGCAGACTTATACAGCCTATCGGATATTGACACGGCTGTAGCAGCGGCTGCTGCCAGTGCTACTGCGGCTGCTGCCAGTGCGGTCACCAGTGCTACAGAAGCAACAGCGTCGCTAGGCCACTCAGTAACGTCATATACTGCGGGCCTAACATCCGTAAACGCTAAAAACGATTCTGTTAGCAGTGCTACCGCGTCTGCCACCAGTGCTACCGCGTCTGCCGCCAGTGCTACCGCAGCGGCTGCCAGCGCCACGGCGGCTGCAAACAGTAACTCTGCCGCTACGACAAACAATGTGCTGAAAACAGCCGACCAGACAATAGCAGGCACTAAGACATTCAGCGCGCAGATTGTGGGCAGCTTTACCACATCTGCTCAAACAGAGGCGGACATAGTCACCGCGCAGACCAGAGCCGACTTAGGTGTCACTAACGCCCAGACTGCGCAGACCAGAGCCGACTTAGGTGTCACTAACGCCCAGACTGCGCAGACCAGAGCCGACTTAGGTGTCACTAACGCAGCGACCGCGCAGACCAGAGCCGACTTAGGTGTCACTAACGCAGCGGCTGCGGCGACCTCGGCAAACTCAGCCGTTATTGCCGCAGCGACCGCGCAAAGTACGGCCAACACAGGCGTCACTAACGCAGCGACCGCGCAAACTAAGGCTAATGCGGCACTGGCTAGAACTGGCGGCACGATGACGGGCCTTATTGTGGGAAGAAATTGCGCCACAACAACAATAACGGGAGCGAATGACACTGGCTCTATATCTTTTAGAGGTAGTGCCACAACGGTTGCCGCTATGTCGTTTCACCGCATAAACGCGTATGGCGTAAACTTTGGTTTATCTACTGCCAATAAAATGGAGCTAGGCGGGTTTTCTGCGGGTGCTATAAAACACACTTGGGATATGGCAGGAAACTATACAGCAACGGGCAACATTACCGCGTACTCAGACATTAGACTTAAAGACAACATTGAACTCATCCCTGACGCGATAGCAAAGGTCAAGGCATTGCGTGGTGTCACCTTTGACCGCAACGACTTTATACCTGACGCTGAAACGGGCGTAATGCCAGACACTCGACAAGCGGGTGTAATCGCCCAAGAAGTTGAGAAAGTGCTACCCGAAGTTGTCGCTACAAATCCCTCTGACGGAATTAAAACAGTGGCTTACGGCAACATGATCGGCCTTCTTATCGAGGCGATCAAAGAGCAGCAAGTTCAGATTGACGAACTGAAGAAAGCATTAGAGAGGATTAGCTAATGCCACTACAAGCATCAGGCGCGATTTCGCTAGGACAAATTGCAGCAGAGTATTTGGACGCAGCACCGCACTCGATGTCTGAGTTTCGTGGCAGGAACGAATTTCCAGCGACAGGAGCAATTAGCTTTAGTGATGCGTATTCAAATTACGGCAAACTTGTTGCAACGCTGACCTATGGTTCACAGTATACCGCTGGTGGAAAATATACTCCCGCAACCACATCCTACGGCTATTATGATGGCTTCTTTGGTGCGCTAAGTCCTAAAACATTTACGCACGATGGCGTGACAATAACTGTCACTCGGATGCAGCACAATAACGTTACTCAAATCACAACTATCACAATGACTGGATTCACCTCTACTCAGACAATCGGAAGTGTATGGTCAACGCTTACAAAAGGCAGTTATACATGGAGTGCTACTAACGCTAGTTTTTTTGACTATAACAGTGGCACAGCAACTTGGTCATGGCTTTCCACCTACACTCCCAACCCAGTCTTACAACACAACAGCAGCGGCAGCCTCACGTTCAAGCTTACATAGGAAATTATAAATATTATGAAATTTACATTTGCCGTTGAAAGTATCAGCTTAGTTGATCGCTGTATGCGTGTTGTTTACACGCCCGCCGATACTACTCTAGCACCGTATCACGGAACAATTGCATCCAGTTTAGAGACTCTATCGCTGCCTATCGAAGAAGCAAAAGAAGCATTGCGTAAAGATATTATTGTCAATGCACCAATCACCTACTGGCAATCACAAATAGATTTGAAGGAAATTGAAGTACCGAGCGATCTGCTTGAAGTTATTGGTAAAGATTTTTTAGTCAGCGATGAAGAACTTCAAAGCGTTATCACTGAAATAGTTACCGAGCCGTCTGAGAATGCTGAAAACTTTACGCCAATTCAACAGGCATTAAACACTATTGCAAACACCCGTTACGAAGTTGAAAGTCAGGGTATTGTCTGGGCAGACTCGGAGAGCGTTTCGTGGTTTTTGGATACCAGCACTGAGTCACAGAATAGATTTGCCTCTGCACGATTGGCGGTTGAGGCAGGGACACGATCCGATGGAGGCGTGTGGAAGTGTGCCACTTTAGACGAATACGGAACTCCCACTCTTGTCTTTAGGCCAACGAGCAATGCACAGATTATTGAGTGGTCAGACTTGTGCCATGCTCATGTTCAGAAATGCTTTGAAGCGGAAGCACTGGCAGTGGCAAAAGCCATTGCGGGAGACACTGCCTCTGGTTTGTTCATGCAAGAGTTTACCTCTTTATGAGCGTGTCACACACATTCGGTGTAATTACACCCGCAAGACGCAAGGCGGTATGGGATACCACTGGAATAAGTCTGCGTGAAAACAGCTTGGCTGCTGAGGCGTTTGACTCTAATGGCGAACTGCTAGTTCTTTTTGTTTTAGAAAGAGACAAGCCTGAACAACTAGAGCAATTTCATAACGACAGAGTAGCAGAGTGTCTAAACGCTGAAGTGCTGGGGCCAGTCTATGAATGGATACATGGGGAGCTAGGCTGGAGCAAAACAATGAACAGAATGCTGTCTGGATGCCGAGATGTACACTACGTTTTTCCAACAAAGAAAGACATCTCTAAAGACTTTTTTTCCTCGATAGGCATGACTACTACTGTACGAAAGACAAGTAAGGGCATATTTGCAGAAGAGTACGAACTTCTGAAAGAAAACAACGCGCTTCTATTAGAAAATAAAACTGAGGGCTAAAAATGAATTGGAGTAATTTAACACGGTGGGTCAGGGCTTGGTTTTTTAAGTTGCTGGTCGTTATTAGTCAGGCAGTCAATGCGTTAATTCTAGGCGGCGAGCCAGACCAAACCATAAGCTCAAGGGCGTACTCCTGTAATACTGTTAAAGGGTGGTCATTCGTCGAGCGATTTATCAACTTTGTTTTCTTCTGGGATAAAAACCACTGCCACAACAGTTGGCTTATGGACGTTGACTTTTCAAACAGAATAATCGAAAGATCAAAGGTGTAATAATTGTGTACTCTAGCAACGACCAAGAGCGAAGGTCAGACGAGGAAATTGAGGCCATAATCCAGCGAACTGCGAAGGTGGCAGCTAAAGAAGCATTGCGCGATGTTGGGCTGCAAGATGATAACGCAATTCACGATCTAAAAGAGTTGCGCGATTTACTTGATTCGTGGCGCGAGATTAGAAAATCGGTTGCCCATACCGTCATCAAAATAATAACAATGACGGTTCTTGGTGCATTAGTGACCGGCATGTATTTTAAAAATTGGGGCCAGTAATGCTAGGGGTAACAGACTTAATAGCGGGAATCTTCAAGCCAGCGGCAGAGTTGATAGACGAGCTGCACACATCTGAGGATGAACGGCTGGCAGCAAAAGGGCATTTGCTCGACGTTCAAGCGGCAGCTATGCAGCGAGTGTTCGATTATGAGAGGTCCACGCTTGAAGCTCAAGCCAATATTGTTAGTAGCGAGGCATCGTCAGAGCATTGGCTAACGGCTACTTGGCGACCTATCACCATGCTCACCATGCTGACGCTCGTAGTTGGCGATGCAATGATGTGGCTTCCCAATCCGCTGTCTGAAGATGCCTTTACGCTCTTAAAAATTGGGCTTGGGGGCTATTTAGTCGGAAGGTCAGCAGAAAAAATCGTAGGTGTTATTAAAAAATGATATTTAGAGATAGAGGGCAACAGTAATGCGCAGAATGAACCCTAATCAGCCTCCTATGGCTACAATGAGTTCAGGCGGAATGCCGATGGCTGGGGCAAAGCCGCCGCGTCAAGTGCGTCCTATGAGCAATACCACCGCCACTAAGCCTACGGGCGGGCAGCCCGAGGGTCAAGTACATAGGCCCAACCGTCAGCCAGCCAACTTACCTCCTCGACAGGGTCAAGTTCGACCGATGGCTGGCGGCTTGATGGGACAACAAAATACTCTCTCCAAGCGCGAACCGATGCCGCCCTCTAAAGGGCAGCAACAGCAAGGTGACCCTCGAATGGATAGGGCGCTCCAGCAGTCGCAGGCACGATGGGACTGGCAAGACGGAGACCTTTACGGCTCTACGGGTGGCACTCTAAGGCCCGAAAGATTACAGGGTAGATCAGAGGGTAGACCAATGTCGTCCGGTCTGATGAAAATACAAACGGGAAATGCCAATGATGTTGCGCCTCAAATGATGGCTCAAAATCAATCAAACCCGACCGCAGGCGCAACAGGCACTCTAAGGCCCGAAAGATTACAGGGTAGATCAGAGGGTAGACCAATGTCGTCCGGTCTGATGAAAATACAAACGGGAAATGCCAATGATGTTGCGCCTCAAATGATGGCTCAAAATCAATCAAACCCGACCGCAGGCGCAACAGGCGCAGCAGGGCCAAGTGCCGTAGGAGCCAGTCCTGCAAATAGACCTGTGGTTATAAAGCCTCCTTCTATGGGTTTTGATGCAGACACTATGACAGTAGAAGGTCGTCTCCAAGGCTTGATGGCATCCGATAACCCAATAATGCAGCAGGCACGACTACAGGCGCAACAGCAATCAGCATCAAGAGGATTGCAGAACAGCTCTATGGCCGTCCAGTCGGGACAACAAGCCGCTTACGCAAGCATGATGCCCATAGCGTCACAAGACGCCACTACTGCCTACGACCAAGAGAAGACCGAGTATTCCACTCGTGCCGACAGCGCCTTGATGGATCAAGACTACCAAAACAGTCGAGGACTCGCGGAGCAAGGCTTCGGGTACGACTCAAGCCTGATGGATCAGGACATTGCAGGGAAGAAATCCATACAGCTTGACCGTTTTGGGCAGGAGACTAGCTTACAGGCACAAGACATTACAGGCCGTAAGGACTTGCAGACCGACGCGCAAAAAGCACAAACAGCCCGAGATGCGACAAAGTTCACGACGGACACCAGCCTACAGGCGCAAGGCATTGAGGGTCAGCAGACATTGCAGACTGACGCGCAAAAAGCACAAACAGCCCGAGATGCGACAAAGTTCACGACGGACACCAGCCTACAGGCACAGGGCATTGCGGGGCAGAAAGATTTACAAAGCACTCAGATACGCTCTGCCGAGAAGATAGCCGCAGACCGCAATGCAACATCAATCCAGACCACGCAGATAGGCGCAAGCGCCCAGTTGGCGTCAGCCTCGATCAACGCAGCAGCGGCCACAGCCGTTGCTTCTGCAAACAACGCAGCAGCGGCCGCAAGGCAGGAGACTCAGCTTCAGGGTCAGACTATGCTTAACGCTCAACAACAGAGCTACCAGCAGAGCAACATGGATCAAAACTTTATAAACGAACAAACGCTTCAGACAGAGCGTGTAAACGCTGAGACAGACAAATACCAGCAGACTCTTGACAGCCAACACCAGCTCTCCTACGCAGGCGGCATTACCAACCTCCAACTCGGAACGCAGAACGAACACTCGGCAATAGCGCAAAACCCTGAGATGAATCCGACGGAGAAACAGGAAGCACATGCAGACGTTGACACTCGTTTTAAGACTGACTCAACGTTACAAGCCGCCATATACGGGTTTGGTGATTAGTGATCCGACAAGGGCGCTTAGAAGACATACAGCCCATATTCGAGATAGGCCAGTGGTATTTAGACCAGATACATGACGGCTACAAAATCGACTGGAAGCAAGGCCCGAAAGACTTACGCTTTCTGATTAACTCTAAGCAGGCACGAGTGCTAGTGGCCGAGGTTGATGGGAAGGTCGTAGGCGCTTTGATAGGACAAGTGGTCAAGCAGGCGTTTGTCGATATTCGGTATGCCACTGATCTGGCTTTTATTGTTAAGCCGGGCCACCCCATCCAAGCGGTGATGCTGGCACGGCACTTTATTCACTGGGCGCGTAAGCAGCCTAACGTCAAAGAAGTCACTCTGCAAATTTCAAGCGGGCTTAGAAACAACGAGCGCGTAGCGAGAATGTACGAAAAACTGGGTATGAAAAACATGGGTGCTTGTTTCACCTTGCACTTTTAAATTGAGAGGCATCATCATGTCAAAAGCGTTAAAGAAGATTTTTAAGAAAGTGAAAAAGAAAGTTAAGAAAGTCACTAAATTCGTAAAGAAGTACTGGAAGGAAATTGTCCTCGTCGCGGCTGTCGTTTTCACTGCCGGAGCGGCGCTTGGGTATATCGGGCCGGGGTTTCAGGGGGGGTTGGCGTTCGGAGCCGGAATGGGACAAGGAGGTTTGGTAGGGATTCAGTCCGCGTATGGCGCGCTCGGCCAGACGGTCATGGGCGCAATGGGCATGCAGACACAGGCAACAAGCGCGATAACTGCTAAAGGTGCGACTGTGCAGGGACTTGGAACAGGAGGAGCGTTTACTGCGCCAACCGCAGGCATGGCGGTAAACGTAGGGGGCAGCACCGCAGCAATTCAAACTGCAAATGCGGCCACAATAGCAAAGGCCGGAGCCGTCCCCGTAGCAGGATCGCAGACTCTCCCCTCCGTAATAGCAGCAGGAATACCGCAAACCGCTGCTCCAGCCGTGAGCGGACTGGGAATGTCTACGTCGGGCGTCGCCGCTGGTGCGTCTCAAGTGGCCGCCCCTGTAGTACCACTGGCGGAAGGAGCAGCCGCCGCTGGTTTGACAGCGGGCGAGACCATGTCACTCGCAGGCGTTGGTCTGAACGGCTACCAAGCGTATGAGCAAGGCGCAGCCGCCGACGCAGCCGAGCAAGAAGCCGAAGAACGCCAAGCCGCAAGGTGGGACTGGAACTACGGAGACCCTGAAGCCTACGGTGGCGACATCGCTCCGATGTCTGAGATTGGATACCAACCTTCTCAGGGATTGCTACAGAGGCAGCAAGCGCAGGCAGCCGACACCACTAACCAACCGTCAACTCAGTACCAATACGGTCAACCATCCACGCTAGACGACATCGCCGCCCAGCGGTACGCATAGGAGCAAGACGATGAAAGAGGGATTATTACAGCCGCCACAAGGTCAAACCGCTGGCCCCGCTCCCCAAGCAGAGGGTGCTGCTCCCGCTGGTGGTGATGTCGAAATGTCAGAGCCAGAGGTGCTGAACTTGGAGAACCCCGACCAAGCATCTGAAGAGGAGCAAGCCGCCTACGATGCAATGATGGGCGAGTTTTTCGGGTTAATTCATTCTAAGAAGATGAAAAAGAAAATCGGGAATAAACTCAAAGAAGGTAAAGAGAACCCCGGTAAAACTATAGGCCAGCTTGCTACGACGATGTTCATCGTGACAGAGGAAAAGCTAGAAGGCAAAGGCGTTGGAATTTCTGACGCGACCCGCTTTGAAGCGGGGGAAGACTTGGTCGCCGAGTTAGTACAAGTCGCAGTGTTGATGGGTGTTATCCCTGACGAAGACGAGCCGATTGGTCTAGCGATTACGGCGGCGATTGACGTTTTTGCCAGCGCCTATGGCAAGCGAATGAAAGAAGAAAACAAGATGTCGGCTAACCAGTTGGAACAGATCAAAGGCGATATGCCTATGTTGGCAGAGCAAGCTAACGCGATGTTTAACAATCCTGAGAACATGCCCTCGCAGCAGAGCGCGATGTCGCAAGGTGTTCAGCAGGCCGGACAGCAGATGGCCCAGCAAGACGGACTTCTTAGAGGTAACCAGCAATGAGTAAGACAGGATGGGCAAACGCCATAGGATCAATCGGCCAAGGGCTGCTGGTGTTCGGAGCTAACCGCGAGAAGCTCAACTATGAGAAAGAACGCGACGCAAACATGCTGGAGCTTGAGCGGGAGCAAATGGTAGCGTTGGAAAAACACCAAGGACTACTTATCAAGCAAGGGAACGAGGGTCTTGGTATTGAGCGTGACCTCGCTAAGTCCTCAATAGCTGTAGACACACAAAGTATCGAAACGTCAGTCCAGCAGTCAGAAAGTTTGAGGCAATCAAGTGAACTTGAGTTGGGTGAGTTTCGCCAAAAGACGGAAGAGTTCGAGAATGCCCAGCGGCTATTGGGGATGGAGAAAACTACGCTGGAGGACGGGACTTCTAGTTATGCGTATAGCGAAGGCCTGTTTGCCGAGACTCAGAACGAGAGAGACTCAGCTCGTCTAGCAGGATCGTCCGTGGCCGCAGCGGTGCAGGGGATACAGGAAAACACCAACTCGATGATAGAGGCAAGAAATGATAACCCTACCGACCCTCAGTATATGAAAGATGTTAAGAATGATGACGGGACTACTACGAAAGTGCCGATGACAGACTCAGATTTACGAGTGAAAGCAAACCAGCAGTATCAGCAATCGCTACAAAGCACTCAAACTCTTCAAGCTACAGCCGCGATAAAAGGTCTTGATAATCAGATAAGCGCGATAAACAAACAGAGACAGAGTTTAATCGAAGACATGCTGGTCGATAACAAAGAAAAAGACCTGAATGGTAAAACCGATAAGGAAAGGAGAATAGAAAAACTCGATGCCTCGCTGACAAGGCTGGAGCAAACGCGGACGGGGTGGACCTCGATGCTTTCTGCGGGGCCGCAAGCCCCCTCGAGGTACAGTAGTAATAGCACCAACTTCGCACCACCGCCCGACCCCAATAACACGGGGGCAGGAACCACTGGCGTTGACGACATGAGGAAAATGATCGACAGCGGCGAGATTCCTGAATGATCAACAGACAAACACTTGCCGCGATCAACCCTAGTTGGGGTTCTTCAGAATTTACGGACAATCAAGTGGCGACGTATGTTCAGAAGACCTACTACCCTGACTACGACCCAGAAACTTTCCGCAGTAGTTTCCTGAAAGGTAATGCAACGCCAACCGCAGAAGATGTTTACCGGATTGATTCTACGTTTAGGGACGCGGGTACGAAAGGGCAACTGTTCGCTTTCGTCAATAAGAAAAAAGGGTTTGGTGAGCTAGACGATGAGAAACTCGCCGAAGCGCGCGCCGTATTTATGGGGGAGGCCGAGGACCGCAGTTGGGGCGAAGTTGCACCGGACTTAGGGATTGCCTTGGCCCAAGGTGCTACGGGCGTTGTGGGCGGGACTGCTGAACTGGCCCGTCTAGGGGACGACATACTCCCCGGTTTGGGTATTGCTAACCTTGCGACAGCGGGCATAAACAAAGTGACTGGTTTGGACATCCCGACCACAGGTGAAGTCGGCGGGTATATATCTGATAAAGCCAGTGAGTTTTCCGACTTCTTACAGGACTATAAATCCGACAGCCTAAAACAAGAAACTGCTATCCAGCAATCGGCCTCTGCCGAAAGAGAGGCCCAAGGCATGAACTGGGCGTTGCGCGCGGGATATACAGTGGCAGATATTGCCGCCAACCCCGCGCTTCTTGGTGACCAGTCAGCACAAAGCGCAGCGTATTTAGCGCCGGGAGCATTACTGTCCAGAGGCGGCGCGGTCATAGGCGCGGCCGTAGGTAAAGGGCGGCAGCTTGTGGGCGGAGAGCTTGCAAAGCTACAGGCGAAATATGCTGGCACTACAATGGCGGCAGGCATGGGCGCGTTGGAAGGCGCGGACGCCGCCGTTGGTACACGCCAGAAAGTCATCGGCATGACCCACGAGCAGCTCATGGAAGGCTCGGAAAAGTACCGTGGTTTGATCGAGGACAAAGTCAACCCCGACATAGCGCGCGAGATGGTCGCCCTATCTGCTAGTCGGACGACGTTTGCTATAACGGCCCCGATTGCAGGTTTTGCAGGAAAGCTAACCTCGAAGTTTGAGTCCGGTATTTTACGGGGTAAAGCATCGTCAGGCGGCCCCGGCATTAAAGCGACAGGCATGACCCTTCTAAGAGAAGGCGCGGAGGAAATTATCCAAGAGGGCATCAACGCCCTCGGCGGCAACATGGGAGTTAAGCTGTATGCGGATGAGTCACAAGAATTATTAGAAGGCACAGCCGAAGCAGTCGGAGCAGGCTTTATTGGCGGCGTCTCTCAGACCGGAGCGTTTAAAGCGGTAGAAGCGGCAGGCACTAGACTCTCTGGCAGGCAGCCAGAAATTCGCAGGGCCAGAGATATATTGGATCGGGCTAGTAAGGGGGGAGCTACTACTTTTGAAGAACAGGTGTTTGTAGAGTCTGTTTACCCAGACCTAAGACAAGACATTTTTGAAAATTCTAACGCGGAGGCGCAAACAGAAGCTTTTATAAATCCGTCTGGCAACCTGACTAACGGGCAAGTCCTTGACACAATAGTGGCTCAAGCCGAAGCCGAAGGTCGGGACTTTCGGCCCGAGGAGAAGGCTTTCATCGAGGGAGTTACAGCCGCCGTCGAATACGCTACGTTTGAGAGAGTGGCCCAAGCAGGATTAAAAATATCCGCCGAAGACCAAGCGAAAATGCTCGCCTACGAAGAGCAACAGACGGAAGACTTTAACCCCGACGCCGCGTTTAGGTTTCAAGACGAGGGGGCGGAAGTTGAGGGGGGTATGAACTACCCTGAGACTTACGGGCTAGTAGATGAAGGCGACGGCCTAGCGATGGAAGCCGCGCTTGGCAACCTTGCTCTCAAGTATAAACTAGCAGGCGGCGGCCAAAACACGGTGGCTATCCCTGAGTCTGACACTACTCTGTCCGACGATCCCCAGTCAGAGATCGCCGAAATAAGTAGTGTTGATCAGGTCGGCCAAGACCAAGCACCCGTAGACCCAAGTGTGCTTACCAACGCCGAAGTCTACGAGGGCGTAATGCGCGGCGCAGAAGGGCGGGAACTGCTACCCCACGAGCAGGATTTTATTGAGACAATGGGTGACCTCGCCGCACCTTTTTTACATCAGGGTCAGGGTCAGGAGTACGTCGGAGGAGTTACAGATTTTCCTGCGCAGCAAACACTAGGCCGCGATAATGAAGGTCTTGCGCTGACAACAGCGGTAAGTGGGCTTAAAGCGCGTTACGCAGCTAATACACGCCCAGATCAAGGTGAAGCCGTAGAAGAGGACGGCGGTATTTTCATGCCGCGCGAGCGTTCTGAGTCTGCGCCCTTAGTTAGCGCGGAGTCACAAGTCGAGTTAAAGAAGCTGAACCCCGTCGAGCTGGCGGCCTACATGCAGCAGCTCCAAGAGACTATCACCGAGGGAGAGGCGCTTACTGAGTATGAGGCAAAGGTCCAAGGGTTTGACCTAGCCAAGCTCCGCGCCGAGGCTGCCTTTGCCTCGACCCTGAAGCCTAAGTTTAAGACCAAGGCCGACGCGCAGGCAGCCGCAGACGCGCAGACTGAAGGGCGGTGGGAGGTTGTTAAAAACGAAGAAGGTCGATTTGTCGTCCAGCCGAGAGACGCCACGGCTTTGGAAGCCGAGCTGGAGAGCCTGCGAGATCAGGGACAAGCAATCGATGAGGACTGGGCTGCGCGGATTATTGATCCGAAAGCCAACGCAATCAGCACGACAGAGTTCAAGACCGAGAAAGGCGCAAAACTCTCACTGGTCCAAAAGCAGAAGCAGCACGGCGGCAACTGGGAAGTTACTACGGACGGCACAAAATTCTACCTGTCTCCCCGTTTCGTTAGCCCTGCCGCTAACACATCGACGCAAGTCCAGTCAGAGATGTTCGGAGACTCTTCTTCTTCACCAGTTAACAGCAGCGATATTTCAGAGTCTTCGGGATCGGCTTCTTCTTCCTCACCAGTTACTAGTAGTGAGCCTGTTGTATCAGAGAGCAACGGGGTCTACACCGTAGAGTTAGCAGACGGCAGTACCGAAACTATCTCTGTGGATAAGAATACCTTTAAGTGGGGCGGCGCTCCAACGGGCAGCGCCGTTGAATTGCTTGGCCTTGGCAATACAAGGGAGGGGATCGACGCGGCTGTTAAGAGCCTCGTAAATTACAAGAACCGGATGAACACGCAAGGCTCTCTGCCTCTTACCGAGTCCACTCCCACCGCAGCCGAAGGCTCTCCAGATCAATCTGCCCCATCACCTGTTAGCAGTAAGACATCGCTGACGCAGTCAGAACTTGGTAAAATAGAGATCGAAATGGACGCCCCCACAGAGGACGGCGAAATAGGGACGGTTACAGAAAACGCAGGCGTGGCGTACCAACAAGCGACGGACAAGATTAGCGCGTTTGAGGCCATACTCAAATGCTGCAAGGCGAGCAAGTGATAACCAGACTCCATGTAAACCAACATAACATTAAAGCAAACGCCAAAGGCGCGGATGTGCCAGTCCTGACTGTTAAGGATTACCGCAGAAACCGGAAAGGCAACAAGGCTACGATTCGGGATTTTGACGGTGAAGTCGTAGCCACACTGGTATATAGCCCAGACAAACCCCTGCCATGCGGAGCCAAGGTTTGGCTTGAAACCGAGCTTAACGTAGACGTTCAAAGCTAGGAGGACTCGACGTGCCACAAGAAAAATGGAACAACTACCTGACCACCCTCGCGTTAACCAAAGAGATTGTCCTAGAACACGAGGGTGAGAGGCTGAAACCCTACACCTGTACAGCAGGAAAACTTACCATCGGAGTCGGGAGAAACCTCACAGACCGAGGAATCTCCGAAGATGAGTCTCGGTTCCTGTTTACTAACGACCTGAAGCAGACGCTAGAATTTCTATCGCGTAAGCCCTACTGGGATGACCTCACCCCCTGCCGCCAAGCCGCACTGGCGGACCTAGCCTTCTGCGTGGGGGCTTCTCGATTCGATCTGTTTAAGCGTCTCCATGCCGCATTGCTGGAACACGACTACAAAAAAGCCGCTGTTGAGATTTTAGATTCTAAGTTTGCAGAACAGACAGGCACTCGAGCGATGGACCTCGCCGATCTTTTAAGCCCTCCTAAATATAAATAATCCCAAGGTATATCTGAATGACTTTGTCCAACTGCCTCAAAGAAGCTGGCGATACAATATCCAAGGAAGAGAAGGCAGCCCTCCGCAAGAAAGTGAAAAGTATCCGTAACTCTGCGGGCAAGACAGACACAGGTACGCTGTCCATGCCTTTAGGCGAGGCGAACATAATAGCCGTCGAAGAAACGCTGGCTGCTCTTAGATTAAAACAAGCTAATGTGATGGCCCTTGCCGTTGCCAAGGCATCAGCAGCAGGGGACGTACTGGGCAGCAGAGAGTCTGATCCTGAGACTGACTCCGAGGCTCCTTCCCTTGATTCGTTGGGTAGCAACTTTACAGAGGCCGAAGCCGAAGAAAAGAACGCTCGGGTGCTTGCAGTCCTGCGCAAAAACACCGCAATGTCAGAGTCGCTAGACTCAGGAAAGCTCCGTGTCGTACACAGCACTCAGCGAGATGCGCTAGGGGACGGCTGGACGATGGCGTTTGATGAAAAGAACGGCATGCGCGGTGCGTATAAGAAGTCAACAGGACAGGCCGTTATATTCTCAGACAGGGTAGAGGCTGACATAGGCGCGGTGGCAGTGGGCTACCACGAAATGCTCCACGCGGCAGAAGGCTACGCCGAAGAGTCTGGCAGCGCCCGTTTTGATATGCTGATGGGAGATCAGCGGTCTGCTCTATACCGACGCCTTAACTTACTGCGCCAGTTTGGAAACCCCAGAGAGAAAAAGGTTTTACAAGACGCTTATGAGTTGTTTGTTAATTCGGGTGATAGCACCGGGGACTTAGCTAAACAAGAAAGCGAGTGGATGGCGTATGCTATCCAAGCGATCGTCGAGTCTAAGGCAGAGAAAGGGTCTATCGCAAAGTGGGCTGGAGACGCACGGCTGGCTGTGCAGCAAACTCTTCGTAAGCTGTTACGAATAAAAGTCACTGCTGATAACTTGTCAATGAGAGAGTTTGCGTCGCTTGCCGAGCTGGCTATCCGTGAAACCGCTAACAGCGCGATGGCTGAAACACGACAAGCCGCCGAAGATACGAGAGCAGAAGACCGTCAGGCGGCTGAAGATAAGGAAGTAGAAGCCCGTCAAGCGGCTGAAGATAAGGAAGTAGAAGACCGTCAAGCGGCCGAAGATAAGGAAGTAGAAGAGCGTGATGCCAAAAGAACAGCCAAAGAAGCAGACCTAAGAGCTAAAGGGAAAAAGGCCCAAGAAGCTGCTGCGGCAAAAGAGGCAAGAGACGCCGAGCGACAGGCCGAGAAAAAAGCCAAAGCTGATGAGCGACAGGCCGATAAGAAAGCCAAAGACGACAAGCGACAGGCCGATAAGAAAGCTAAAGCTGACGAGAAAGCTAATAAGAAACGGAGACAGAAAGAAAAAGCCCCCTCTCGTACCGTCGAAGACAAACGAAATGAAATCTTAGAGAGGCAGAAAAAAGAGGAAAAAAGTACAAGGACGTATCTGCAAAGTGTACGAGAAATGTTGCAAGAAGCAGAGGAAAAAACTCCTAAGTTTGGGACGAAAGAATACGGAGAGAGACTGAGAAGGGTTGAAGATTTAAAAGAACTAGAGAAAAAGTATTTGGCAGATCAAGCCGCCTCCGACGCTAAATTCCAACAGGAATTAGACGGGGTAAGATCGGACGCCGAGATAGACGAAGACGAGCGCGGCTTAACCCGCCGTAGATTTATGCGGAACATTATGTCGCTGGCTGTAACCGCAGCCGTCGTAGGGGATGGTACTGTCACACGTCGTACCCTCGAGGAGCTGTCTCGGCCCGAGCCTACACTGGAGAGAGGCAAGTATAGGCCCATCTCTGACGCTATCCGCCAACCCCTAAGTGAAAAGACCTTACAGGCTATTCGAGATAACGATTTTGTTGCGGCCCTTGAGTCTGCGAAAGAAAGCATGCCGCAAGAAGTTAAGTTTCTCATAGACGAAATCATGTCGTTGTTACCGGACCCCTCTAGCTACGATGTTGAGTTAGGGGGCTACAACGAAATTAAAGGCGGCTCATACAGATTCCCGTCGTTTGCGAATGGTAATACCCTACAGAAAGGACTCCTTACAATCTATGAAGGAAATGAGCAGGGTAATGACGTTGATACGTTGCTGCACGAGGCGATGCACCTAGTAATCAATGCTCGGTACTCGACGTTATTTGCTGCTGCGAAGGGTTCGACATACGACCGCACAGGACTGACTAGACCTCAAGCGGAGGAAGCTATTGCCCAGTTCCGAAACTTGCACCGTGAGTTCCGTAAAGAAGTTGCGAAACTAGCAGCCGAGGCGGGGGGCATAGAGAATCTAAGCGTCCCCATGCAAATTGCGGGAGCCGACGGCGGTATAGATGAATTTTTTATCCGCGCGACTACTGACCCAGCTTTTCAGCTTGAGCTGTACAACATCGACTACAACGGAAAGACTTTGTTACAGCGTTTTAAAGACTGGGTCAAAATAAGTTTGTTCGGCTCAAAGAGTGGCAATACCCCAACTTGGCTTGACGCGGCCATTCTAGGGATTACTGATGTCCTCAACAAATCGCAGTTGGACGCTGCCGACTTTTCAACCACTCTAGGCATAGAAAGTTACAACAAGGGAGCCAGAGAGCGCAACCAAGCTAGAAAAGATAAAGCTGCTAATGCTGACAGCTCAGACGGTAGCGACATACTAGGCTCGCGCGCCGTCCGCACAGCCCGTGCCACAGAGATGGGTTTCGACACGGACACCGTTTACTACCACGGGACAAAAACAACGACGATAAACAAGAAAGGGTTTAGGGGTAATACACCAAACGTAGCGGCTCACCTTACAACAGACAGCAAGACTGCCGAGAGTTTTGCAGAGGTGTTTGGGGGGTGGGCAACTTCGCCTGACGACGCTCCGACCATTTACCCAGTCTACATAAAAGTTGAAAACACTTTTGATATAAACAAGCCCTCCCATAGAAAGATACTCGGCCTTACCCCCGCTGCGTCGAGAGACTACAGCACTTTAGAGGGTGGCGCGGAAGACATTAAAGCCGCTGGGTTTGACTCCTACTGGGATTTTGAAACGGACTGGGACGCCCGCAGTAAGAAATACACAAACATAGCCGTCTTTGATTCAGCTAACATTCGATCTGTTAATGCGGAGTTTGACGGTAATAGTTTTGACAGTAGCGACATACTGGCGTCGCGTACAGCGTTAGGCCAAGAGAGTCGCGGCACTGAGAAGTGGACTGCGGCCACCGCGAAGTTTGGCAAAGAGGGCATGACAAAAGAAGCGAGAGACGCCCGAGCCGAGGAGCAAGGCTTCGACATGGAAGTTTTCTCTGGCAGCACGTTTGACATCGTGGCGTTTGACGGTGATCGCGCCCGCCCGGACGGAGATTGGGGCAAGGCTTCCTACGCCAGCACTAGCATCGAGGATGTTAATGAAAACTACGCAGGAATTGGCCCTGACTTGACGGCTCGAATAGAGCTAGAAGCCGAGAACATAGCACAGGTCATGGATTATAATGACTTTGAAAGGGATCAAATTCTTGAGCAGGCCAGCATCCCCTTGGAGGAATACTCTGGGGATATGGACGCGGCTCATTGGAAAATCGCTTCCGACAGACTGTTAGGCCCAGCGAAGAAAGGCGTCGTGTACCCGCTGAAAATAAAGACTGGGAACTACGCAGTGGTCGATAGTGGCCCCGGCCGCAACCCCGACGGGCGCAGCCAAAGTTTTATCTATGGTAAAGACTTTACCGAGGATGCCCGAGATGAATTGAACCGGGACGACTACGAAGACGAGGACGCCTTTGACGACGCCTTGGTTGAGTACGCCGATGAGCTGTCGGCTGACTCGGACGAATCTCTGTACGCAAAGATACAAGATGCTCTCAGGGACACAGACCTGTACATCAGCCCGGATTCTATTGGCGAGGTAATGGAGGCGCTACAGGATGACATCACCGATAACGCCCTCGTCGTAACAGAAATAGACTCCGCGATTCGGTCACTGGGGGCATTGGAGAACGATTCAGGTGAGATGATTTCTCCGGGTGAAATATCCTCGCAGGTGTTAAAGAATCTTGGTTTCGATGGCGTTCTTGACTACACGGTAAATACTAAGTTCGGAACGGCCCGACGCTATGGCGGCAGTATGGACGGGGTGGACAGCGACACCGTACACGTCGTAACTTTCCCCGGCAGAGAGTCGAACATCCGATCTGCTTATGCAGCCTTTGACCCTGACAACTCAGACAGTAGCGACATACTGGCGTCGCGCAAAGCACCCATTGGTAAGACAGGCAGACCTTATCAGGCTGTGCGACCTAACAAGGTTAAGGGTGGTGAGGATCGCGTCCAGACGTCGTTGCCGTCAGGGATGAAAAACAAAGTACCCTACTATATTACAGGTGCGCCCGAAGAATATTCGATAGGCGTTGACCGTATACTGTCCGTTGAAAAAGTCGCTAAAACACAAAAGAAAACTATTGAGGGCTACGACTTCTTTACCCCTTCTCGGTCAGACCTGACTGCGGAAGAGACCATCAACGAGTTCAAGCAGTTCATGGTGAAGAACCTGATCTGGCTGCACAATCAGATGGACCCCAACCTTAGAGAGACTGCCCGCAAGTGGTACGACGGCGCGCGCAAGAACGTAGACATCTGGTCTGCTCGGTATGGGTTAGAGTCGAGACAGGTGGCTGCTGTTATTGCTAACTTGTCACCACAAAAAGACTGGTTTATGAATATGTCTCTGGCCGAGCGGATCATGGACATCCATACCTACCGCCAAGACGCGACCGCAGACAAGGACATGGACAAAGCGTTTAACCGCGTCGTGATGCGGGACGACAAAGGCAAGCTGATCATAGTCAGCAAAAACCCACGGAAGGGTGAATCCGATAAGGTAGCCCAGACACGAGAATACCGTGAGATATGGGGCTTGATTAAAAACGCCAAGCTGTCTGACGTGAGGTCTCTCGTCTCCGAACGTGATGGCAACCTTGCTGTCTCGATCTGGGTACGCATGTACGACGAAGCGAAGCACTCTCGCCAGTACCGCATGATGAAGCCAACAGGCGAAATCATTGGGCTTGCGATGAACGACGACGGTGTTACACCCTCGTCTGTTGCGTGGGGTTCGTTCACTGAGATCGCCAAGGCGATGAGGGTGTTGCAAGACGGGTCACTGGAATCGGTGTCGATGAGTCTGGGCGGCGCGCACAAGGTCAGAAACTTTTACAACAACATTATCGCACCCAACAGTAATCTGGGTGAGGTGACTATTGACACCCACGCAATGGCGGCGGCGGTGTTCAAGCCCTTGTCGGCAAAGAGTTATGAGGTCGCTCACGTCTTTGGCGGTACTCCCGTAAAAGGCTTGCGTGGCATACCAGAAGGGGTAGAACGTGCAGGCGCAGGGAGTTCAAAATCAAATGGCATAGGCGGAATATACGGCATCGTAGCCGACGCCTATCGAGAAGCGGCTGCCGAGTTAGGGCTGCTACCGCGTGAGCTGCAAAGCATTACATGGGAGGAGATTCGCGTCATTTATCCCAAGAAGTTTAAGGACACGGAATCAGTCAACCTCCTAAAAATAAACGCCTTGTGGAAACAATTTGCCGAGGGTAAAATGACCCTCGCTAAAGTGAGGAAAGAAGCTTATGGACTCGCAAAAACTAAAGGAGATGTACCCGGATGGGCATCCCGATCCGATTCTGGACGTAATGATCGGAAGGCAAATGGCACTTACAGCCGCGATGTATATGACGATGGCGTACCCAGACAGGTCGGAGGAAGAGATACAGGAGCTTCTAACCGATCCCGAGGAGATGTCAAACCTACCCGTCGAGCTTCAGCCCGAGGGAGAGCAGGACAGCTAGACTCTGACATACTCGGCTCCCGTCGCAACGACACGGAGCAGTCAGGGCTAGAAGGCTTGGCCGATCTCTTAGGGTCTATTGACTCCGAGGGCAGAGGCGGGCGTTTACCCACTACAGCAAACACGCAAAACCGATTCCAGCGGATGATCTCTCAACGGCCATCCCTGTTGTCGCTTCTGCCTCGACGTGCGCTCGCAGAAATAATCCCCGAGGAAATGCCCACTGCGGCTAAAGTGATCCGACAGGCGGAGCAGATGGACGCAGACCGTAACCAGATACTGTCTGACGCTGGCGAGGTGCTTAATATATGGCATCGCTGGGCGCGCAAGAACAGGAAGATGGCGAGCAAACTACACACTTTAATGCACGACACGACGCTGGTGGGCTACGACCCGTCTGCGCCATACAAGTCGATACTCACCGAGAAAGAATACTTCAAAGAGAAGACGCGGCTCTCTACTAAGATGCGCTCCGCTGGGACTGCCGATCAGAGGCTGCGTTACAGCGGGCTTCTTAAAGCCCTAGAACAGAAGAGAGCTGACGAGGTGACGCGCAAGAACGCGCAGGCGGGACTCGACTCTCGGTACTCTGCGTTATCTAAGGAAGCAAAAGACCTGTACAACAGAGTCAGGGATGAATACGGACGGCAGCGCAGTGCCATGCACAAAGAGCTGGCCGACCGCATCGAACGAGCTGAGATGTCCGAGACAGTCCGTACTGCTATGGCTGACAAGTTACGGATAGCGTTTGAAAGCAACGAAGTGCGTGGGCCGTACTTTCCTCTCTCCCGATTCGGTGAACACTTTGTGGTACTGAAATCGGTGGTGGACGGTAAAGAAGTGACCGAAGAGTTCCGAATATTTGAGACTAACGAGCAAGCACTTCAGTATCAGAACGACATGGAGAAAAAACATCCGACTTGGATTTCTAAGAAGGGCGTTAAAGACGAAGAGCAAAGCTCGTTCCAAGAAGTTGATCCTGAGTACGCCAGCGCCGTAACGGGGCTTATCCAGAACGCTGATGGCATAGGTCGCAAGGAGCAATTTGAGCTGGCCGATGCGGTGTGGCAACTCTACCTACAGACTCTGCCAGAGATGTCGATCCGCAAGCAGTCCATTCACAGGGGCAAGGTAAAAGGCTGGGATGAGGACGCCATGCGGGCCTATTCTTCTATCGCGTTGCACCACGCTCACCACATTACAAAGTTGCGGCACGGTGATGTGATTCGAGGTTTGCTGGTGCGAGCTAAAGAAGAGTCCAATTCTCTGAAAGACTCTGCTTTTGCTGGTCGCCTTCTCCGTGAGATAGAGGACGGGGTTGACTGGGCGATGAACCCGACCAACAAACCGTGGGCCTCAACTTTGACCAGCCTCGGGTTTATTTACCAGTTGGGGGTTTCTCCTGCCGCCGCTTTGATAAACACTTTCCAGACTCCGATGGTAGGGATACCCGTCATAGGGGCGAGGTATGGCTACTCTAAAACCGCTGCCGCATTCGCCAAGGCGACAAACGAGTTTTCAGGTGTCATCGCGGCAAACATAGCCGTGAGAGCTAAAGACAAGACTGTGTTCCTCGAGAACGACATGAAGGTACATTGGAGCGACAGCCTCAAAGGCGTCGAGCTGGAGTTTTATCAAGAGATGGTCAGGCGTAGCCTTTTCGAGAAGACTCGTGCGCACGACCTCGCGGGCATCAGCGACGAGGGGATGAACCGATCAATGATGGGCCGAGTCGTAGTGGACAGAATTTCGGCAAGCTTCCATAACGCGGAAGTGTTTAACCGAGAAGTCACTGCGATGGTTGCCTTCCGCATGGCAATAGCAGGAGGTCAGAACTACAACGTGGCCTTGGACTACGCATACAACGTGACTCTCGACGTACACTTCGACTATAGCAACGCGGGCCGACCTCGGATTCTCAGACTCCCAGCCGCAAAAGTGATCGGGCAGTACAAACAGTACGCGCTCAATATGTCGTTCCGTGTTTTGCGGGACGCCTATGTGGCGGTTAACTTATCGGATGAAACCGATCCGGTGGTTAAGCGGGAGATGGTGAATCGATCCCTCGCGTCGGTGGCTATATCCATGCTGTTCTCTGGAATCCAAGGCGTCTTTGTTTACTCGGTAGTCAAGACAATTTGGAACCTTCTTGAAGACCTATTTGGGGACGAGGATGAGCCGAAAGACTTTGAGGGCGAGCTGCGTGAAGGGGTTTACCTGATGATAAATGACGCCGTCAAGGACGAAAAGTTAGCCAGCCTTCTCGGGCAGATTGTCGTTGACGGTCCTACTGACGTGTTGGTAGGGGGAAGCGTTGGCTTGAGAGTCGCGCCAGATATTCTACGTCTCTTTATTCAGCCACAAGATAACGGCAAGGAAGGCCGAGAGCAGTTAGCCCACTTCGGTTTGCAAATGGCTGGTCCGGTTCTTGGTGGCGTCTTAGGGATGTTTATGGACGCGAAGGAGTTGCTTAAAGAGGGTGAATACTGGAAGGGGGCTGAGAAAGTAGTGCCTAAGTTTGTTCGGGACGTCAGTAAGTCGGTTAGATACAACCTAGAAGGTGCAACGAACTCAGAAAACCTACCTCTTATAGAAGCTGATGAGTTCAACGGGTGGGAGCTGGCGTTGCAGACTCTGGGTTTTTCGCCTACTGAACTTCAGTTGCAGTACACTAGGAACCGGATCGAAATGACGAAGCTTAGAAAGCTTGGCGATCGCAGGGACGCGCTAATGAAACAGGCGAGGAAAGATATAAATGGTGGGGGCGGACTGTCGGGAGAAACGATAGCGGCCATTAGAAGGTTCAGCGTAAAGAACCCCACTATGCAAGTGACCAGCGACAATATCCGCAACTCAGTAACGGCGAAGGCGATCCGAGCCGCGATGAACGAAGGTGGTCAGCAGCAAGACGGGAAAGGGCCACAACCCTATCAGTTTTAATTACTACTAAGAGGTTAAGAGCATGCCAACTAAAAAACCCGCGAAGAAAAAAGCAACCCACACTATGCCAAATGGCAAGGTGATGGCGGGTGCATCGCACAACAAGCCTGCGGCTAAAAAGAAGCCTGCAAAAAAGATGAAGTCAGGCTACTAAAAAAGCAATTAAAAGCACTGACTCCGTAACGCGGGGTATGAATGGGTATCCAGTGGGGCTTGAAACCCTTGCTATCACTGGAAACCCTTGCTGCGCTTAACCATACGACCGCAATAGTAGTGCATTTCGCCCTATTTCTCAGGCCACTGATACCGTAGCATTCACCTTAAATCTTCAATTCCCCCTTGTAATTAGAAGCAAATAAAAGCAGTATTATCCCTGACGTTTTACGGGAGAAGCACTGGGTGGCTACGATAACCAAGGTCGGCAAGAAGTTTCGCGCACAGATCAGGCGCAAGAACGCTCCTAGTATGAGCAGAACATTTGCCACACGCCGAGACGCGGAGGCGTTCGCCAGTGGTCTTGAGCATGACGTTCTCGCGGATAAATACTTAGGCCGTTCCTTGGGGGTAAGCATACCAAGACTGGGTGAAGCGTTAAAGCGTTACGGTGAAGAGGTTACAAGTAAGAAAAGAGGGGTAGCCAGCGAGATGTGCAACATCCGTATCTGGCAGCGGCACGAGTTGGCTGGTTATAAGCTAGACGATATCACGTCCGACCACATCCAAGCGTTTGCCGACGAGTCGTTAAACTCGCCGGGGACAGTCCGAAAGAAACTAGCCGTTATCAGCCATCTCTATACAAAAGCAATTACCCGATGGGGCTATAAGAACTTGGTTAACCCGACGGTTGGGGTTGATAAACCGAAAGTGCCGAATAGCAGGAGTAGACGCCTGCAATACGGCGAGTATCGGCGGTTGATGCGGGAGATTGTAGTCGGTAGACCTTCTCTCCGACCTGTTGTGCGTCTGGCTATATACACCGCGATGAGAAGGGGAGAGTTATGCAGCCTTGAGTTTGCGCAAATAAATTATAGAGAGCGTTTTGCGCACTTGAGCGTGACCAAAAATGGGGACAAGAGGGACGTGCCTTTGTCCCGTCGGGCAATTCGAGTGCTGAGAGAAGTAGAAATATTAAGCAAGACGGGTAAGGTCTGGGATCACTTGCCCAGCATAGCCACCTACCATTTTTCAGAGGCATGCAAGCGGGCAGGGATCGAAGGTTTGACCTTACACGACTTACGGCACGAAGCCACAAGCCGTTTCTTTGAAGTGCATAACTTGTCAATAGTAGAGGTCCAAAGAATCACAGGTCACAAAGACCTGAAAATGCTGCTGGCCTATACGCACTTGAGTCCATCTAACATAGCCCTGAAACTGGGCTAAACATGGCGACGTGGCCTCCCAACTCGTGACGGTTTAACTGAGCGGTCGGCAAGTTTGATAAGATGCGCTTCAATATCTTTCTTCAACCAACACCATCTCTTACCCATTCGGAACCCCGGCGGTAGCCAGTCTGAACCGCGCGCTATCGCGTGTTCGATTGAGCGAGGGGATTTGTCTATTAGTGTTGACAGGTCAGTAATAGTGACTATCAACTTTTCTTTAGCCTCCATACCAAGTCTCCTGTCGATGTTTAAATACTACGACGAGCTGGCAAACAATCACAGGCACGATTAAAAACTGAGCGGCGTGGCCTATGACGTAGGCCCAGTCTCTCCCGTCAGTAGCCTGCTTCTTTAATGCGGGGAATAGCACCCGCAAGTTTTCGACACTCATGTTTGTATAGCTATGTCCGACTTGTGCGACGCACCACCACAGGCGTACACCACACTCACCAACTCCCTCTGTTGCTATGTAGCCTTTCTTAGCCACTTCCAATCTGCTCCGGTACGGACTCATATAGTACCCCCTCCGAAATGAGAGGACGGCGAGCCGTCGTCGTCTTCCTCGTCCTCGCCCTCGTCCTCGTCCACGTCTTCGACGTCTTCTCGTATCGCGGTCTCAACTGCGTTAGATATAGCGCGCAGAGAAACGGCTATATGGCTAAGTACCTCTATCAGTTTTAGCGTCCCATAATTATCCATAACCTCCCCCTTATATTGTCCGTGGTCGGACTGTGATTCGGTGAACTTCACCGTCTGTCTTGTCGTAAGTAATCATCTTGGCTCCCCGCATGCTGATCCAGCCACCCCGCGCGGCGTAAGCATCCCTACTCGAAAGGGTTGGGTGCTGCTCTGCAATCGCGCCGCCATTTTCGACAACGCGCTCATGGTGCAGATGCCCGGAGTGTATGTAGGTGTGGTCAGCTTGGCCCCACATACCACGGAATCTAGGTTCAGAAGAAAACAGCTTGAACATTTGCGCGAGTTTGACCTTATGTCCGTGGTGAAATCCAAGCATTGTTTTCCCGTGCAGATATGCGTAGTAGGGGAACTCACTATCATCAACTGACACACGCGGCTCGTCTGCGAATACATGCTTGAGATGCTTGCGAAGCCATATCGACCCAGCCATGTCGTGGTTCCCTTCCGCTTGAATGACGCGAACTTCACCGAACTTTTTAAGCATCATCCGAATGGCCTCGGCCATTACCGACATGGACATATCCACCAGCTTTCCGTATCTGGTGTCAGCGTCTAGGATGTTGCCCCCCGTGGGGGTCACTGCGAGCAGCCCGTCAAAATGTAAAAAATCTCCTAGCTGATTTAAGACGGCTGTCCCCGCAGGGGGTGCGGCCGCGATCATGGCCGCGACCGAGTCTAAGAAAACCGAACGTGCTATTTCTGAGTCCCAGTCGTCACCCGCTTCGGCCGCCCATGCGTACATGCCTAAGTGGAAGTCTGTTATGGTTAACAGGCAGAGAAGGTCGGCGTCTAATTTCTTCGGTTGGGCGGTGGGCTTATACTTCTTATATCCACTCCCACCACTTTGAATCGTATCCAGCAGCATCTGCAACTGCCTCTCCCTGTCGCCCTGAGACTTCACCCACTGCGATTTTACATTGCCCTCTGCATCATAGAGAGTTGACACTTTGTTCACGACAAATCCCTCTGGCACAGGATGGTTCATGTCGTACTCAGGCGCGTACCCTTGCTTCGCCGCTCGCTCTTTCAAGATGCGAATGGTTTGCCGACCGTTGCCGCCGTCGATTTTGAGCTTAGTGGCAACCTCGGGCCATGTCGCACCGTCGCGGCGCATCTTAATCAACTCTCGCTGCGCCTCCGTATTCGTATATTTAAGTAGTACATTTGCTAATTCAGGAGTCATCTTCAAAGTCCAGTTCGTCTGATAGTAATAAAGGGCAAAGCGCGTGTGTGACGACAGTGGCAAGCGTTATCGCCGTCGCCTCGTCTACGCTTTTGCTGGTCGTAAAAGAGATCAAACTATCCTCAGTTATTACGATAGCCAACATTCCCACTGCGTTTTTCCACTCGCCTTCAGTCACTCGCTTCGCTACGTCTTGGGCCGTCTCGAGAGTTTCTCTTCTCTGAAGTGCAACACCGACGTCCCCAATGCCTATAATCTCACCCATCTACTGCCCCATTCGCGCTTTGAGCGCGTTAAGAAAATCGTTTTGGCTTGCGCCGCGTAATTCAAGGACCGCCATCGCGGTCTCGTCTATAGTCCCCGTCGCCACAAGGTGGTGTATGACAGAGTTTGTAGTCTCAAACTGTGTGCCTATCTGGCGAGCGCCTGTGACGCGGCCGTTGAACTGATCGTAAAGTTCTCGGCTCCAAGGAGGACTGAGCCAGACCACCGTGCATGTGGCGTGTTGAAGGCTGTCTACTCCATGCCCCGCACTCGCGGGTTGCGCTGCAAGGACTGGTATCTCTCCGTCGCCCCACCTCTTAATCTGCTCGGCACTGCCGTCAAAAAACTCTAGCACGTCCTCAGAGAACTTAGCTCTTAGCCGCTCCCTGTCCGACTTGAAATGGTAGGCCAGAAGAAATGGGCTTCCCTGCGCCTCGTCCACTAGCTCCGACAGCGCATCGAACTTCGAGTTGTGTAGTTCAGTCCAAGTCCTGTCAGCCCCTTCACCCAAATACACAGCTCCGCAGGCTACTTGTGACAACTTGCCAATAAGAACTCCAGCGTTAACCGCTGTAATCACCGCGTCGGTAAGCTCTAAAACGCAGTGCCTCTCCATCTCAAGGTATTGCTCGGTCGCCTTCTTATCCAGAGGTACATGGATTACGTTGTGGATAGTGTCAGGTATAGGTAAATGATCTATAGCTCTCATCGTCAGACATCTGTGACGTATTGCGTTCTCGATATCTACACTGGCGTTTGGCTTCGGGTCGAACTTATAACCCATGTAATCTGAATCAAAGAAAGTTGCTTTGAAACTTGAATTTGTTCTGCCTAAAGCCTCGCCTTGATCAAGTAAAAACATCTGAGACCAGAGGCCGAGAAGCCCTTGCGCGCAGGGTGAACCCGTCAGCTCAATCAACCTGTCAACTTTGTGCAGGACTTTGCGCAGTGTCTTGAAGCGTGTCGTGGCCGAAGACTTAAACTTAGAAGACTCGTCGATTACTAGCCCGTCGAACGGCCAATTCTTTACGCCTATTTCTTTGATCAGCCACACCAGATTGTCGATGTTAATTACGGTGACGTCGCTACGAAGCTGCGCCACTGCTGTTAACCGCTTCTTAGCAGGAAGCCCATCCAGAAACTGAACACTTAAATCTTTTAACTCGTCCCACTTCTCAAATTCACTGCGCCATGTCGTTTGACAGACGCGCAATGGAGCCACTATGAGCCAGTGGTTAATCTCTTGCGAATAAATCGTAGTCCTAATAACAGAAGTAGCCACTACGGACTTTCCCATCCCGACGTCAAGAAACAGCCCGCACTTTTTAACGTCCAGTAAAAACTGGATAGAGGGTATCTGATAATTGCGCGGTTTAAATTCCATACTACTCTTTCTCGTTTGGAGTTTTCGTAGGCGGCCAAAGAGAATTAGCCCGGCGGATAAACGCCACGCCCGCAGTCTGAACTTCGTGCAACCACGGGCGGTAGTTTTTAGTTTTAACGGGGTTTGGTTTTGCTAACTCTTGTGGTCTCAGGAGTCGGTTGATTGTGGTCGGCGACACTCCGAGCTTTCCGGCGATCCTCCGGTTGGAGAGACCCTCCGTTTGTTTCAGGTCAAGTGCCGTCTTCATAAGCTCTTGTCGTTCTTCAGCATTGAATCTCTTTAGGGACATACTAACTCTCCGAGTAATTTATCAACTTGTTTTTTGCTGGCTACCACTACCACTGACTGCTCATAGGTACGCAGTTTTTTGTGGACCGCGAGTTGCAGTTTTGTCGGTAGCTTGCCGGGAGCTTTTAACTCGACAAAAACTAGACGGGTCAGGAACGTGTCGGGTAAAAATACGATTCGGTCTGGCACTCCGTTGTTGCCCGGAGCAGACCACTTCAAGGCGAGGCCGCCCGCCGCCTTAACCCGCGAGACAAGGTACTTCTCAATCGCACTTTCTCTCATAGCCGAGTTATGATCCTGCTTTCTTCAATGTGCATCGTGTCCAACTCTTGGTCTATTACCACGCGGTTCGACGCGATAACTTCCTCCATGACCTTGCGGTTTGAATCTTTGTCTCCGACGTACTGCCCGAGTCCGATCAAGAGATCGTTACTCTGGTTCAGTAGCGCCACTAGCCGCTCGATCCTTAGTTTTGTTTCTTCGCTCTTGCTAAGTCCAAATGCCATTACAGCTCCTAATCTTTTAAGTAGAACGAGCCTTCCCAGCCCGTCGCAAAAATGGGCATGTCTTCTGCCCACGCGGGCGCGTCCGTCATGCAGTTAATAAGACCTTCAACGTCTGGCCCACCCTCGGCGGTCGTTGCCAGTATTTCGTCGTGAACATGGCCGACGATGTCGAACCCTGCGGCGTCAGCGTTTTGCAGCCCTGCTGCTAACAGGTCACGGGCAACAGCTTGCACGGCGTTCTCCGCCAGCTTGCCCGGGTGAGTTGTCAACCGACACCACTTCCGAGTGTATTGATCAATGCCTTCGTAGGTCAGCGTCTTCACGGGCCGTTCAAACTTGGGGTGTTCCTGCATCCGAGCTTCGGGTTTGAAGTAACTCAACGAGCGCCCCGATGGAAGGTGGCAAAAAAGAAAAGGTTCTATGTACTCATACGTTATTTTCCCCGCGCGCGAAAACCCGGAGGCGTTTGTCAGCGCGTCGAAAGACGCAAACTTGAGGGAGGCCCAAAAAGCTGAGACTTGGGGGTAGGAACGTCGGTAGACATTGACCAGTCGCCTGCCCACCCCCTCGGCCTTCTCCTGTTCACTGAGGGTGTCGGCTGTCTGGTCCTCGGGGTTTTTCAGCCCGTCGATTAACCACTTGTCACCGTCTTCAAAGAGCTGTGACAAGTTCATACCGAATCCCTGCGCGTAGGCAGCCAGTCCGTTCGCGCCCAGCGCAAAGCCGCAGCCGAGGACAGGCGGCTTACAAAACTTACGCATGTCTTTAGTAACGTCGTCATACTCGACAGAGAAAACTTCAGTGGCAAAATCTTTGTATGCGTCTTTGCCTGTCCTGAATAAATCTAAGATTCGATCGCAGCCCGACAGCCACCCGATCACCACTGTCTCGATCGAAGATAGGTCAGCGACCCTGAGTCTCTGCCCCTCGGGGGCGGCAATCGCGCACCGGATCGTACTGACCAGTGCGTCTGTCACGCTCGGGTAGAGTATCGTCAGAAGCTCGCAGTCCTGCTGCTTGACAGCTTTGATGGCCTGCGCAAGTTTTCGCTGGAGCTGTGGAGTGTCGGGGGCAGCAAACGCAGCCGTTGGGCCGACAAGGTTATGGGGTTGTACGCCGTTCCCTGTCCATCTTCCCGTCCGCGCGGCTCCGTAGAATTGAAAGCCTCCTCGAAGCCTACTGTCCACACTCGTCCGCTTCTTAAAAGCACTGAACTTTTTAGGCGAGACTTTGCTGGCCTCTTGACGCAGCAATAGGACTTGGCGGACGTGGCTAGAAAGGTCAGGCCGCAGGAGTACGTCGCGTAAGACTTCTTTTGTTAAGCTGTCAACAGCAACGCCTTGGGTGGCTAACCAGCTCCGTAGCTGAACCACCGAGTTTGGATTATCCAATCCAGTTATTGACTTGATCGCTGCCAGCAAACCTTTCAGATTTTTTCCGTACACTTCAATGGCTGACGCGACCAGCTCACTGTCGATAGGCAGTCCACGTTTATTGATCTCTTGGTCTAACAACCAGATGTATCGCTCGCCGTCAGGGTGTGTGTACTTAACGAAGGGTTGCATTTTCCGGTAAATAGCGCGCTCGGCAATGACGTCCTGTACGCAGTACCCGCAGAAATCTGCCCAAGCCTCGGGGTCGGTAAGCTTTGTGCTGCGGCCGTGGGGGTGTTTTTCTGTCTTCACTTTCGGACCACAGAATTTCTTGATCAGCGCGCGTCCTTGACTTAATTTCCGCGCGTCTTGGGGGATGCCGACGCATTCGCCGACCATACCCAGACCTCCTGAGAACGAGAGGGTTTTAGCCAGCACCATCACGTCTGTCCACTCGTCTGTCTGTATGTCTAAGCCCCAGACGTTTCTTAAAATTTCCATTTCAAAGGGCGCATTAAATGCTAACTTGTCAACAGTAGGATCAATCAAATCATCCAGCAACCACTGCGGTGGTTTGTCGGTGGTGGTGTCAAATAGCACTGGCTCTTTGTCATCGTAGGCGGCCCCGACCATCAGAATCTCAGTCGTCGGATGCTCGGCGTACACATACATACCCTGCGCGCGTAGGTCCACGTCCGAGTAAGTTTCAAGGTCGATGTGCAGTTTAATAAAAATCTCCTTAACAAAAAAAAGGCCCGTCACGGGGGCCAAGCGGCCAGCCCTTCGCGTAAAACTATGTAACTAGGAGTAGTTGCGCGGCTGGCTGAAGGCGTTATTTTGTCAGGGAGGGGCAATGTCACCCCTCCCTTCAATGATGCGCCACTGGGCCTCCTTAGCGCACACTCTCTACTTTTTACATCCAAGGATCAGCGTCGGACGTGTCCTTGATGGCGCTGAACTCGTCCTCGGCACGTCGGCCAACGCCCGAGAGCGGCTCGCCTTTTCCGGTGACTTGAACATTGTTCAGCCCGAAGGCGACGCCTCGGTTGCCCTTCTGATCGTAGGCATAGGCGTTAACCGACACCCTGCAATAGTCTCCGCTCACAAAATCGCGCGCGTCTATAACAGGTTGGACCTTCGCGTCCACAATCCCCGGCATGTTCTTGGTCTTGACGTTGATCCAATAACAACCGTCGTATGCTGGGTCGTTAGGTTTCTCAGCGTCGCCGTCCCGAAGGGGATGGCGCAAGTTCGGGGGACGCTTGCCAGCGTCAGGCCACTTCGCCGCAGTCGCGGCCTCCACCGCACCGTTCAAATTGCGGATGGTGTCCTTGTCGTCTTTAGGTATCAGGAAGGACATAGAGTATTCCTCCTTGCCCGACAGCTCGTTAAGACGGGGGGTAAAAATTGAGACGTAAGAGCCTCGGCCTTGTCCTGTTACAACTGAAGTATCAGATGCTTCTTTTTTCTGTGCTGTTGCGTTCATAGCGTTTTCCTTTTTTTACTAGTTAAATTCACGGCCGTCGTCAAACTGAAAGTCGGGGCGTGGGTCATCGGTTGGCACGACGCTGGGCTTACCCTTGGGCTTCGTGATCACAGATTCTAGGTGTCGAGCTTTTGCTTTACCCAGCAGCTTGGTAGCCTGCGCGGGTGAGATAAGAGACGACGTATAAATTTCATGTTGGTTTTTTCCTAGCGAAAGCAGGGCGGCCTCGGCTTGGCTGTTGCCTGTCCACTTCCTGTTAGCGCGCCCCTCGACAATCTTGAAACCCGGAACGTCTAGCCCTTTGACCAGACCGCCAAAAGCTTCTTCTCGCACCGCAGCGCACCACGCCTCGATGGTAGGGACTTGCTCTAGCAGCAGCCCAAGGTCTGCGTAATCCAGCAGCTCGGGATTCTTGGTAGCCAGCGGTTTGCCTGCTTGTAACGTCTCAAGAGCAGTGCCGAACTCACCAAACTCTTCGCATGCAACCCGCATTGACTCTTCGGCCCGAGCTGGGCATTTGCCTTTTGCTAGGCAGAATCTGCACTGCTTATTGCCGGGGACCAGTGGGGCAGGGCGCTGCCTAGCAAGCTCGCTGGCCTCGGCTGCAACTAACCCAAACGCAAGAACCTCCTCAAGCGTATACTCGGCGACCGAGATGTGATCTCTGCGCGGCTGGTATATATGTATGCGTATGGTCTTGAGCGGCGTTGACATAGCAAACTCAAACTCGAGGTACGCGCCAAGGGCGTAGAGCAGACCCTGCTCGTTCTTGTCAGCGTGTACCAGTACGCCCTTTCCGTATTTGAGGTCGATGACATCCATGACGCCGTCGCCTAATACAATGTGATCGCTCGTTCCAAAGCCGCCCTTGACGTAGGACTCATAGCTGACCCGCACCTCGGTGAAATGGTCGCCAACGATCGCGTTACAGTAGTCTGCGTAAGCATGGGCATGTTCAAACATCGCGTCATCGAGTCTCACGATGTCGGCATCCAACTCCACCGGACCCGGATACTCAGAAGGCCATACCAGCGCATCTTTTGCCTTGTGGTAAAGCATTTTGACGTCGGCCTCAGTACCATCTAACAAGTTGGCAGCAACGCAGTGCGCGGCTGAACCCTCGATCGCGGCAGGCGATGACGTGTCAGGAATGTCCCTGCACATCTCAATAGAGCCGGGGCAGGGTATCCAGCGGTGCGCGCTGCTGGCTGAAAAAACAGCGTGGGCGCTCATCGTTGCTCCATTGCTAATCGGTAGTTGTGCCATTTGACGGTCACTTGATCGCGCGTTTTTGCAAAGAAGACCAGTGAGCCAGTAGCAGGCGTCTGGACCGTCAGCTTGAACCACGCAGGACTGATCGCTTCGATAAAGAGAATCACGCTTTGCCAGCCTTAACCATCCAGTCAGACGCGGTCTCAACCAAATCGTCGTACTTGCTGGCATCTAAATCGCCGAGGCGATCAACGCCAAAGGACTGTACAAGCTCCTTCGCCCTGTCACGCCCCAGCGTGTCAGCAATAGCCATCACGACGCCTCTCGCATCGTCCAAAGATCGTTGGACCTTGAGGGGTATGTGCATGTGCGGGTAATCCTTCTCGGGCGGCTCATCCCGCTGTTCGATCGGAGAGCTGCGCACAGCGGCTTGCCACTCTTCGGCGGTCGGGCCTCTCTGTAGAGGCTGCTCGAGCGGGGGCAGCAGGGCGCGAAGACTTTCCATCTGGCCTGCGAGAATGACTATCTGGTCGGTAAGGTCTTGGAGTGTTTTTTCGATCATGGTTTCAGCTCTCAGTCGTTAAAAGTGTAATAGGTTTTTTTCGGTACTGCGTTACAACTGAGTTGATATTAGACTTGTAAGTGTAACTTGTCAACTAGAAAGTGTAATTGAATGTAAAAAAATACCCACGCCCGTGTAAAACAAGCGTGGGCTGCATCCGTGAAGCTATTTACTGCGGATCAAATCCCAATGCTTTGTGGCCTCGACGGCCTCTTCCAGCTCAAAAAGATCGACCCACTCAAACACCTTTTGATAAACCCTGTCTTGTTCACCGAACAAGACATCCAAGTATTCGCCTTCGGACATCGAAGCGTCGCCTACGCTAAGGTCAAGTATCCCAGCCCGAATTTTACTTTGAAGTACGCCTACCATTTTTAATATTTCAACCCCTTGTCTCGTAAGGAAAAGCCGGTCGGGCGCTATAAAAAAACGTAGAGATTTAACGCGCTCTGAGTACCAAGCGTATGCAGTAATCCCGCGTGAGTTCTGTGCGGTTGTTGCTCTTGACATCCTAGCAGTATCGGCGACTGACGGCGGGTGCATGCGCAACTCGACTGAATATTCATGGCCGTCGCGTGACACTAAATACGGAGAACCTGTCGGCTGAATATCCCCAGCCTGAAAATACCCATGCCAGCCTAACTGCTCGAGCAAAGTCCGCCCGCACACCTCTGACGCGGCGGCCAGTGCAATCTGGTGTTTAGAAGCTATGGTACTTAGTTCTTCTGTAGACCTTCGTAGCGCGTTAATTTCTTTGAGCGGGCTTTCTTCGCGCAGGGGCGTCGGGATCGAGAACCCCCCTGAAGCTAGTTCTGGCGTGTCGCTGATGAGAAAGCCAACGCTACACTGCAACATTTTAGCAAGCACTGGGAGGTGGTGTGGCCTCGGAAGCGAGTCGCCACTAAACCAGCGTTGAACGCTCTGGGGCGTAACCCCGCACTCTTTAGAAATTTCGGTCTGTGTTAAGCCTAGATTTTTGGCTTCGTTAGAAGCTCTCGCGGCAAAGCCGCTGTGGACAGTTTTGGTCATGGTCATAACCTTCGTGTGCGGGGGGCGTTTAATCCGTGTCGCCATTTGCGCAGAGTGTACTTTGCCCATCGGCTTGGCAAAGTTTCGCAGAGAAAGTCTGCGAACCGTCACTCTACGTCACACCGAGGTTAAATGCAAGCGTAGGTTGTAAGCAACACGCATTACTCGGGGTAAAGTTGTGAAGCGCGGTTGTGTTGATTACAAGTTGCAGTTACACTTGCTACAAGTTACACGGATTTACACTTTATGTGTGTTTTCACCTCTTACTTGTCTAAGGCCACCTTATATATGTCCAGTTCTCGATCCCACAGTATGACCAAAGCCCAACTCAAATCAGCCGACCGCGCCCTTCAAGCCGCACTCTTACGCATCCTCGACGGGAACCTGTCAGAGTTGGCGAGACGTTGCGACGTCACACCCCAAGCCGTTCAGTCGTGGATGGTTAAGGGCGCAGTCCCGGCTCAACGAGTCGTGCAAGTGTGCAATGCGCTCGACAACGAAGTCACTGAGCATCAACTGCGCCCGGATGTTTTCCGGTCTCAGTAGCCTGCCCCTCTTATTTGTACTCCGACCGTTAAGGCACGGTAAAAAATCAATTAGAAGGGCAGGGTAAATGACAATCAATGTAACGTATGGTACGGGCGCATCTAACGCGAACAACCTCAAGCGCATTAACTTAAACACCATCGCAGACTTTGGAGACTTTATCCGAGGTGGTGCAACGCACGTCAGTAAGCTGGACCCCTCCCTCGGCAGCCTGTCCTCGTGGCATGAGCTGCCAAAAAAGCAGCGGGATATTCTCAAGGTCAAGTGCCACTATATAATAGCGGGCAAGACGCAAGGAACGCGGCGCAAGCTAGAGTTTGTCACTGGTGTTGACCAGTTAATACTAGACCTCGACGAAAACGATCAATCCCACCACGACCTCGCGCAGAAATATGCGTCGTGGGCCTGCGTCTATTTCCAGACGGCAAACAGCGTTGGCGGGGCGAGGCGTTGGCGGGTCACGCTGCCTCTCAACGTCGAGCTGACGGTCGAACAGTTCAAGATCGCAGCCCCTGAATTTTTGCGTATGCACGACATCTCTGCCGACAGTTGCTCATACAACCCTTGCCAAGCCCAGATGCTACCCCTGATTTTTGACGACTTGACACCCCAAGTGCATGTTATCGACGCGGATTTCTTAGACCTCACTGCCTACCTAACAGTGCCTGCAACTAGCGTATTGGCCGCGCCCGTTGACGATCTCGACGGTGCGCTGAAAAACTTTCGCCCTGTTTTGCACGACGTTACGCGCGAGCAGATCACCGAAGAGTTGGCTGGCCTTGATCCAAGCTGCTCCCGAGAGGAGTGGCTGCGAGTAGGCATGGGACTGCACCATCAGTATGGGGGTGAGGATGAGGGCTTAGAGATTTGGGATGAGTGGAGCATCGGCTCGGGCGACAAGTACGTCGAAGGCATCTGCGAAAAAGAGTACACGTCTTTTAACTCACAGCTCTCGGACCGACCGCCCATCACGATCCGGTCGGTGTGCAAGAACCTCGGAAAGAAAGAGCGCACTGCCGCGCGGCAGGAGATCAGAAAACTGTGGTCGCGGAAGATCGCGCGGTGCGCAGACGAGGGTGAGCTGCGGGACCAGTACACCGTAGAGATTTGTGAGGAGATAGCCCTCGGAGACTACGACCGGAACTTGCTCGCGCAAGCCATTCAGGCGAGGTTGCAGGAAATGGCGGTGACGTCTACTGGCAGGACGGTTAAGCCTCACCCGATCGGCGAAGTGCGAGAGTGGCTTAATCCTAAGAGGTTAACTAAGAACACGCCGCCCAATAAGGGTGTGGCCGCTGACCTTGAGGATAGCTGGCCCGCTGGTTGGGTGTATCTCCAGAACGGCGACGAGTTCATGGAGCTGAAGAGCAAGCGCCGATGTTCTTCACGGGGTTTTCAGGCTGAGTTTAACCGAAAGATGACTGGCCCTGACGGTGTGCTGATGGCCCCTGCCGACGTGTGGGCGTTGTCGCTTTGCGAGAAGCCTATAAAAATAGTAGGCCAAAGAATGTATGCACCGGGGCGTCCCCCTGTCTTTACTGATGACAGCACAGGAATAACATATGCAAACGAGTGGTCCGCCGAGACAGTTCCAAAGGGCTGCCCTCCAGAGGCTTGGCTTGACGCAGACTACCGCGCGGTTGGCAGCTTTTTGCGGTTGCTGACCCTGCTTCTCCCTCGTAGGGAGCGCAAGATATTCTTCTACTGGATGGCTTGGATCATTCAAAATGAAGGAGTACACATCAACTGGTGTCCTATTATCCAAGGTCCGCAGGGCGCGGGTAAAACGATGCTGTCTGAGATTATGCGGGCCTGCCTTGGAGCGCCGAATGCCAGCTCAGTTGACGCGCACGTTTTATCTACTGGCTTCACCTCGTGGGCAGAGGGTTCCTCGCTAAAAATCATCGAGGAAATTCGGTTGCCCGGAGAGCGAGGCACAGCGCACTCGATCATAAATGCAATGAAGCCGTACATTACTAACAACCGAGTGCCGATACATCGAAAAGGCCGCGACCCGTTTGAAGTACCAAATTACACAAACTACTTAATGTTAACTAATCACGAGGATGCCATCCCGCTTGAGAGCGGAGACCGCAGATATTTTGTCACGTTCACGACACCTCGAAACGAGTCCGACGTTGCCGCAATGGTCGAGCGTTGCCCCGGTCTTTTTTCCGGTGTGTTTAAAGCCTACAGCGACCACGCCCCTGCACTGCGCTGGTACTTAGAGAACGTCAAGATTCCACACACCTTTCAACCCTTCGGCCACGCGCCCGACTCAGAATTTAAACACGTCATGCGCGGCAATACATTGCCGCAGGACGAAGCTGCACTGGCCGAAGTGTTGTCAGATATTTTTGAAGGTTGCAACGGGGAGGGTGGGGTGGTCACTACAGCCGCTATAGCACAACGTCTGCGGAGTGAGTTCTTTACCACTGTTCGGCCTTCTCGGTTGTCTATGCTCCTCCGTGGTTTTGGCTACGAGAAGCTTAACGTCAACACGGAGGGAAAGCTGAAGTGGCGCGGTCGTAGCTTTACGGTCTATGTAAATCTTGCCAAGAGCGGATTACAAAGCACTGCGCCAGACTTCTCAGACCGTGTGCGTGTTGCGCTTGACGCAACGGTTGGAGGTGAGTTCAAGTGACCGTCAAAATTATAGGGCTGGCTGGGCCAGCGCGAACGGGCAAGGACACGATCGCCGCTCACCTTGTGCGCGACCACGGATACACGCGCTACGGTTTTGCCGACCCCCTTAAAAGAATGTTGGCGGCGGGGTTCGGTCTCAGCGAGGATCATCTCAACGGCCATTTAAAAGAAGTGGTTCTCGAGCCGCTCGGCAAGAGTCCACGCGAGTTGCTGCAAACGCTTGGCACTGAGTGGGCGCGTGACATTGTCCACCAAGACACATGGCTGATCCTTGCAAGCAAATTCTCAGAGCGGTACACGTTTGTAATTATTCCTGACGTCCGGTTCGAGAACGAGGCGGCGTGGGTCAGAGCGAAAGGTGAGCTATGGCACGTTCGCCGTCGGGCCGCGCCTACTGTTGCTGCGCACACCAGCGAGGGTGGGATTATCCCGCGAGAAGGTGAGCCTGTTATTCATAACGACTCATCAATAGAGCAACTTGAATTTACAGCCCGCAAACTGTTGGGGGTACGATGAGAAAGTTTTTTAAGAAAGTGGTGATCCGAGATGATTACATGACGCGATGGCATCTCATCCCTCGGAATAAATATTGCAACATCTACTTGCACAGATTTCACAACTCAGACGACGCTATCCTACACGACCATCCGTGGTGGTCGGTAAGTTTCTTGCTTAGGGGTTGCTTGTGGGAGGAGTTAAGGGCTAAAAGTGGTCGGTGCTTTGATCGCAGGATACCGTGGCTTTGGCCTGTGTATCGCAGAGCCAAGCTGCTTCATCGGCTTGACGTATATCACAGCCCGGTTTGGACTGTATTTATCACTGGCCCCGTCAAACGGCGGTGGGGTTTCTCGACCCCAACTGGGTGGGTTGACGCGGGCCAGCATCTGTCTAAGACGGGACGCGCGGCAGGACTAAAAGGGTGAGCGCCCTCGAGCGGATCGCGTTGCTCGGGTGTCGGAGCAGCACCGCATTCTCTGACTCGGGCGGCAGGACTTCAGGGCGCGCGGCAGGACTTCAGAGCGGGTGGCAGGACGTCGCCGCCAGCTTGGCCGCTCCTGATGACCCGCGACCCGTCGCTGAGTTCGCTCGGCTGCTGGTACTCGGGGAGCTGTCGCGCGGTGAGCTGTCGCGCCTGACCGAGTGGGTCGGCGGGTCCGAGCGGCAGGCGTCAGTCGCGCTGCTATCCACGACGGCCAGTTTTTACGGCGACGTGTTTGGCGAGCGGACTGTGTCTAGGCTGTTAGGAGTAACGCGCCATACGTTTAGGAAGAGCCGCGCTGCTCACGATGGGCGGGTTGCGCGTTGCATGGAGTTGTTGTCGGAAGCTGAGTATCGGCTGGCCCGCAAATAGTTTTGCCCCCAAAATCAGGGGTGTCAGTGGTAGGGGTGGCCTCGGCAAATCGCTTAGACGTCAATACAGAGCCTCGTTTTTTTCAATTTGGAACCCTTGGAACCCTTTTCCGGTTAGTTTTCGTTTTTGACTTCGTGTAGCGTTGCTCTTAACTGGTCAGGAGCTAGGTTTTTTAGGCGGGCAAAAACGAATCGGTTTTTGCCCACTTAGGGGGTTGACAGGCGCAAAAAAAAGCCCGCACGATGGCGGGCTGAGTATACTGAGCCGAATAACCTATGTCATTCGGCTCACCCTAGTGGGGCAGGGCGGTTAGCTAGGAAACAACTCGCCTCGCCGCCTATCCAGTAGTTCCTTCCTTCTCCACTGTCTAAGGTCTTGGGACAGCTCTGCCGCCGCAGCGCGCGCCTCCTCAAGCGAAACGCGGTCGCCTCCGCAGCCCACATACTTGCGGCGGCCCGCAACTATCGCGCGCCAGTACCACGCCTTGCGGCCGTTGGCTTGTACTATTAGGTACAGGCCGTTGCCGTCAGCGCGTTTGGCCTTTTTGCCAGCGGCAACCATTCGGCTGATGGTATCCGGGGTTATTGCTTTAACGGGATGTCTCTTCATCGTTGTTCCTCAAAATATTTTTAAAATTTATGCGGCCCGGTCGTTAGGGGGCCGCAGTATATTGTTGCTGCTAACTGGTCAGTGATACTGGATTCCTTCCTCCGGTCCGTCAATCAAATCCGAGATCACGATCCTTCCGAATTTCACCAGCGATGCTTCCAGTTTCTTGGGTGTCGCGCCCTCCAGTTCGCCGGGGCAGAAAACTACCACGGCGTAGCCTTCGCTCTTTAACTGGGCGACGGCATCGAGGACGTCAAGCATTTGTTTTTTAGTCATGTGTTACTCCTATTGTTAGCTTGTGAAGGGCAGCGGCCTGCCATTTACGTTGTCTCTGTGAGCGTTCGCGCCGCCGATCGTTGGCTTTCTTGGCGGCCCGACAGTGTCGGTTTTTTCGCTGCTTGGACTTGTTGTAATCAAAGATCACATCCACGCTCCTATCAGTAGATAAATGGGTGTTAGGTAGACTGCTAATACCAGCAGCCCTGTCAGGTCGTTGTTGCTCATTTCATACTCCCTTTACGCATTGGTTCTAGGTAACGGTGCATGTCGCACCCATTCATTGCAGTGCGCTGATGCATTCGCTTGGTCTGCTTATCGCGCTTGTTCGTGCAGGGTCGATCAGGTCGGTTATATTTAGCTTTCATAGTCTTGCTCCTAGTTGATTAACAGTAGTGGTGATTATTTTTCCTGCCCGCCGCATCGGCGTGTTGGCTGCCGCCTCAGTCCGATCGAACTCGGCGGCGATGCGGCGGTTGAACACTGATATGTAGCTGGACCACGCGGCTATGCGCGCCAGCCCAGCTTGCTTGTGGAGCTGGTCAGGATCGACGTGCCGGACCTCGTGCGCGGCGGTCGCGCGACAGGCGCGCCGCAGGGTTTCAAGTGCGGTCGATCCAGCCCGCGCGCTGCTCGGTGAGCGCGCCAGCGCGCCTGCGGCCAGCTCGGCCAGCTCGATGTCAACGCGGTGCATGGTGATCTTCCGCGCGGTCTTGTAGCGCCCTCTCTGGGCGCGCCAGAGCGCGGTGTCGCCGTCTTGGCGGTAGTTGAGTGCAGACATGGCAGAGGCCCAGCCAGACGTCTGTGCGCGCGTCAGCGGCCTCGGGTGCGCGGGTGCGCACCAGTAGACGACGTCGGCGTCGCGGCGGCTCATGCGTCCACCGCCACGATCACTCGCTGGCCTGTCTGCGCGACGATCCGCTGAGTGTAGCTATCGAGCGGACGATCCATTACGGTGATGACGCCAGCCTTGCCCAGCTCGGCCCAGTCCTCGTTGGAGTATTCGCCGTCGGTGAAGCATAGGTGGATGTCGGCCTCGATGCCGTTGGCCTCGAGCCATTTGACTGACTCGGTCAGGTCAGTGCCGCCGCCTCCGGGGATCTCGAGGTCCAGCAGCTCGCCGCCGCTAAAGACCGTATCAACTTGCTTGACCTTGTGGTTGCACCAGACGACCGTGACGCCATCGGCTGGCTGTAGGACGTCGATCGCCGCTGCGCATTCCACGATGAACGCCACGAGGCGATCTCGATTGACCGACCAAGAAATATCGATCGTTAATACTAAGGAGTTAAGAGTACCGCGCGTCGCTGGGCTGACAACCCCCAGCAGGCTGAACCGACGGCTGTGGATGCGCGCTGGGTCGGCCGTGCCATTGCGGCCCGCGCAGTAGAAATCCTCGGCCAGCTCTGAGCGCCAGTCGGCTTTGGACGCCTGCGCTTCTACTCTGCCAGCGCCGCGCAGGCCCGCAGTCGGCTGCTGGTCTTCGCGCACCTCACGCTGCTTGACTGCAACCTCCTGCACCTCGATCGCTCGATCGACTGCGCGCTCTATCCGCGCCTCGTCTTCAGCCTGCTGGGTAGCCTGATCAGCGCCTGAGTATTTAGGCTCGAGGTGCTGGCCGTCGCCGTCGTCGCCGTCATCATCACCTGACTCGCCGTCGCCGTCGCCGCCGCTGTCGTCGTCGCCGCTGTCGTCGTCGCCGTCGTCATCACCTGACTCGCCGCCGTCGCTGTCGTCGCCTGACTCGCCGTCGTCGTCGCCTGACTGGCCGCCGTCGTCGCTGTCGTCGCCTGTGGGGTCGCTCGGGTCTTCCCCTGACTCTG
>Ga0307994_1000164_pt1 | contig 53603 bp, 50 predicted proteins | sample EllFjometagen261_FD_203171 | JGI IMG/M metagenome (GOLD analysis project Ga0307994, IMG submission 203171) | Marine microbial communities from Ellis Fjord, Antarctic Ocean - #261 | ecosystem: Environmental > Aquatic > Marine > Unclassified | place: Southern Ocean | collected 2014-11-02
TGCGAACACATTCTCCTTTACTACCTAAGGCGAAGACGACACCCGCACTGCGCAGACGGTGCGGGTGTTGTCGCGTTTGGTGACATTCGAGAGACTGACTCTTAGGCCTCGGAGTTGTGAGGAGTTCATCGCAGCTGCAGGACGCACGAACTGGCGCATTGGGCCTTCGGCATCAAGGTCGCTCTCGCGTCGCGAACGTCACTCACACGCCACAATTGGCCTTACGGGGCGAGTCGGGGAGTTCCTCTCTCGGTACCTGGTGCCGAAGCTGACTGTGGCCGAGCCCATTTGGCCGGGCGTCAATTCACTTCTGCCTCCTAGACTGATCAGGTGTCTGACGCCCCCTTGTTCCAGGTTCGCGATCTCCATGTTTCGGCCGACGAAACGCAGATTCTCTCTGGTATCGACCTGACGGTCGGCGCTGGCGAGGTCCACGCCATCATGGGGCCGAATGGTTCCGGAAAATCAACCCTTGCGAACGCACTTCTCGGTAGTCCCGAATACGAAGTAACCAGTGGTTCTGTCTTGCTAAAGGGCGATGATGTCACCGATTGGGAACCCGACGTCCGTGCCAAACAAGGCATGTTCCTGGCATTTCAATACCCGCAAGAAATTCCAGGTGTGACGGTCAACAACTTCTTGCAACAGGCCGTGTCGGCTCGCCGAGGCGAGGATCAGTCAGTCCTCGAAACCCGCCGACGAATCATGGGCTGGATGCAACGGCTCGACATGGACGCAAAGTTCGCCGAACGCTTCCTGAACGAAGGCTTCAGCGGTGGTGAGAAGAAACGTGCCGAAGTACTACAAATGGCGATGCTCGAACCAGACATCGCCATCCTCGACGAGACCGATTCTGGCCTTGATGTCGATGCCCTGAAGATTGTCGCCAGCGGCGTGCGGTCCGTAAAGGAAGATCGCCCCGACATGGGCGTGCTCGTAATCACGCACTACCGACGGCTACTCGACCTGGTCGAGCCCGACCACGTACACGTTCTGGTCGACGGCAAGATCGTGGCTAGCGGCGGCATGGAACTTGCCCAGCAGCTCGAAGAAGATGGCTACGAGGCTTTCCGGTGAGCACCACTTCGGGCGAATCAACCACCCTCGATGTCGCAGCCATCAAGGCCGACTTTCCTATTCTGAACAAGCCAATCAATGATCGCCCGCTGGTCTACATGGATTCTGCGAGCACCTCACAGAAGCCAGTGCAGGTGCTCGACACCATGCGCGACTACTACGAGAACACCAATGCGAACGTGCACCGTGGTGCGTACTTCCTGAGCGACAAGGCATCGCGAGCCATGGAAGGTGCTCGTAAGAAAGTCGCACGGTTCATCGGGGCACCTGACAGCAACGAGGTGATCTTCACCAAGAACGCCACCGAGGCATTGAACCTGATCGCCGCATCATGGGGTCGCTCAAACCTGAACAAGGGCGACGTCGTCGTTCTCAGCCTGATCGAACATCACGCCAACATCGTGCCCTGGCACATGCTTGCCGCCGAGCGAGGCATCGAGCTGCGTTTTATCGGCATTGGCGATGACGGGCTGCTCGATCTGTCGAATCTCGACGAGCTCATGGAAGGCGCGAAACTCGTGTCGGTCACCGCCATGGGCAACGTGACCGGTGCGATTGTGCCAGTCGAGCGTATTGCCAAGGCAGCCCACGCTGTTGGCGCACTCTGTGCTGTCGATGCGTGTCAGCTGGTACCGCATGTGCCAACCAATGTCGCCGATCTCGACATCGACTTCGCCGCCTTCAGTGGCCACAAGATGTGCGGGCCGACCGGCATCGGCGTGCTGTGGGCCCGCAAAGAGATCCTCGAAGCGATGCCCCCGTTCCTTGGTGGTGGCGGCATGATTGCCAATGTCACCATCGACGGGTTCACCACTGCCGATGTCCCGCACAAGTTCGAGGCTGGCACACCACCCATCGCCGAGATCGTCGGGCTGGGTGCCGCAGTCGATTACCTGACTGCGATCGGTATGGACAACATCCGTCGCCACGAAGTCGAGCTCAGTGCATACTTCATGCGCACGATGAAAGAGCGCCACGGCGACGACGTCATCATCCACGGTCCATCCGAGCCTGCGCAACGAGGCGGTGTGTTCTCCTTCGCCTACAAGGACGTGCATCCCCATGACCTGTCCCAGGTACTCGACGAGCATGGAATCAGTGTTCGGGCCGGTCATCACTGTGCAAAGCCGCTTATGAAAGAGCTCGGGGTGGGTGCAACCGCCCGAGCTTCACTCTATATCTACAACGATGAATCTGACGTCGACCGACTTGTCGAGGCACTCGACAACGCGTCAGATCTGTTCTCGCTCTAAAGGAGAGACCCATGTCAGGGCTAGAGGATCTCTACAAAGAAATCGTCATCGACCATTACCGCAGTCCCCGCAATCGCGGCGAACTTGAGACTCCCCCGGCCAAACACGCCGAGGGTTTCAACCCGCTGTGCGGCGACGAAGTCCAGGTCTACATTCAGATCGACGATGGTGTCATTACTGATGTAGCAATCGGTGGCCAAGGCTGCTCGATTAGCCAGGCGTCGGCCTCGATGATGTCAGCCGGCATCAAGGGAAAGACGCTGGCACAAGTCGAAGAATTGACAGCAGCAGTCAAGTCCATGATGTCTATCCACGAGTACGAACTCGAAGACGACGATTCTGGCGTATTGCCGGAACCGCCTGACGTCGACCTTGGCGATCTTGAAGCGCTCAAGGGCGTGGTCAAGTTTCCCGTCCGCATCAAATGCGCCACCCTGGGCTGGAACACCCTTGCCGAGGCCCTCAGCAACTGAGTGGGCCGCGCTGTAACCGCCCGACCCCGGGACGTCACACCCTGCTACTACCTTCTACCTCATGCCTGAGCTGACAGCCGCTGGTTTGCGCGCCCGCGGTATCGATCATGATCGTGCCCAAGACGACGACGACCTGATCGATTCTGTGCAGGTATTACTCGATCGTGGCGTGACGCTGGATGAACTCGAAGAATTGGGCTTCGCCAAGGCGCTTTCCCAACGCACGATCCGCCCCGACCCGCTCTATGCAGACGAGGCGGCGCTGGCGCTTCGGGAGGTAGGTATCGACGGCGAGTCCTCCCGCCGGCTTCGTTTAGCTATGGGTCACCCCGGCGGCACAGGAATGGGCCTGACACCTGACGAGCTCGAAGCCACCCGACTCTTTGCCAGTCTGGCTGATCTCGTCGGCGAAGAAGAGATGTTGAGCGTGGTGAGGGTTGTTGGTTCCTCGACGGCGCGCATCGCTCGCGCTACCACCGAATTGCTGCGGGTCAATTTTCAACCGCCGATCGACACGACACCGGCTCGGCTGACCGACGCAGTCGAGGCATACGCCGCCCTTATCGATGCCTCACTCCCCGCGTTCCTCGACGCGACCGGAGCGCTTGTTCGCCGTCACCTTGCTGCAGTGCTCGCAGACGAACAGGCATGGGTAGTCGACGCATCCCGCAGCGCCACTCTGCAAGAACACACCATTGGTTTCGCAGATCTGGTTGGCTTCACCGCATTCACTGAGCAGGCCGATGCCGAGGCCTTCATGACTGCCATGGTTCACTTTGAACGCGAGGTCCAAGATGCTGTCGTCGACCATGGCGGCACCGTGGTCAAGCTCATCGGCGACGAAGTCATGTTTGCCACGCCAGACCCGCTCTCAGCGGTCCACGTTGCTGCCGCGCTTGTCGGCATCGGACAAGACATCGCCGGACTTGACGGCATGCGAGTCGGGATGGCTTACGGTCAGGTCATTCGAAGCGGCGGCGACTTCTACGGCACTGTGGTAAACACCGCTGCTCGCATTGTTGGGCAGGCCTATCCCGATTCAATCGTCGCCACTCAATCCATCGCGGATCATCTCACTGCAAGCGAACCGGCGGTCTCCTGTGAAGTGCAGCCACTCGGCCCTCATGACCTGCGGGGTATCAAGCAACCAGTCGAGCTCTACCGCATACGACCGTAGAGAAGCACTGCAGCCCTCGGCCAGAACCTAGGAAGCTGGCCCAATCGCTTCGCCCTCGAGAGTGATGCGATGCATGACCCGCCGATGCCCTTGGTAGTCGTTCAGCGCCCGATGTTGCACCGCACGATTGTCCCAGATGGCCATCGAGCCCGGTTCCCAGCTGAAGCGACACGTAAACATCGGATCCGACGCGTGTGCCCACAGGAACCGCAGCAGAGGTTCGGACTCTTCAACGGTCCAGCCTTCGAAGTTTGTCGTGAAGTCATGGTTCACGTAGAGCGCAGCCCGGCCTGACAATGGGTGCTTGATCACCACAGGATGGACCGAATCCTGCAAGGCCAGATCTGGGTTGCCGATACGTCCCTTGATGCCATCGTTTTGTGGGGCAATACCACCGAATGCCAAGCGGCTCGTGTGTTCGGCCCGCATCGTCAGCAGGACCTTCTTCATGCCGTCCGACAACGTGTCGAATGCTCGGTACTGCGACGAGAACAGGGTGTCACCCCCAGTATCGGGAACCTCCCGGGCAACCAAGATCGAACCCATTGCAGGGATCTGGTCATAGGAGTGGTCGGTATGCCAATTCGTACCGATATTGAGCTGCTGGTCTGGTTCCTTGCGAACCTCGGCAATCTGAGGATGGCCTTCAACAGGTTGGAAGAAGCGGTTTACGTTGATCACAGACCATCGTTGGGCCCATTCGATGTGCTGTTCGGGCGTCAGATACTGATCTCGGAAGAAGATCACCCCATAGTCGCTATAGGTCTGTCGGATCTCGGCGAACTGCGCGTCAGTCACACCAGCGGCAATGTCTACACCCGATATCTCGGCGCCGACTGCCGGGCTTGACGGGGTAACCGTGATGGTCGACATTTCGGCCCTTGTAGACACGGCCCTAGTAGACACGGCCCTAGTAGACATAGTGCTTCCTCTCGTCGAGAACGACGCTAGTTACGACTTGGTGAGCTCTGCAAGCGGCGCGCCGTTGAGCTTTGGGCCAGAAGTGTGCAGATGACACCGGACCTCTCCCCCGCCTTCGATAGGCAGAGCATCGGGGAACACGTCATGGCAGATGTCCATCACATGCGGGCATCGGTTTGCGAATGGACAACCAACTGCGGGTGCTGCGCCGATCACGCCCTGCTCGCCACCGACCGACAACGCCCGGCGACGGGCGCTCTTTCCTGGCTGGATCATGGGATCTGGGTCGGGAATCGCCGCCAGTAACAGCTCGGTATAGGGATGGCGAGGCTCATCACAAACCTGATCGCTGCTGCCCTTTTCGACAACCCGGCTGTGGTACATCACCGCGATGCGGTCCGAGATATGGCGGACCACGGCCAGGTCATGGGCAATAAAGAGGTAGGCCGCTCCGGTCTCACCTTGCAGGCGCTCCAACAGGTTGATGACCTGACTTTGGGTCGACACGTCGAGTGCCGACACTGGTTCGTCAAGTACCATCAGCTGCGGTTCGGTCGCAAGAGCGCGGGCCACAGCGATGCGTTGGCGTTGCCCACCAGAGAATTCATAAGGGAACCGTTCGAGATGGTGTCGTTCGAGTCCAACCTGTTCGAGTAGCTCTCCCGCCCGTTTCGCTTGCGCCTCGCTGTCCATACCGAAATGGATCATGAGCGGCTCGCCGATCAGGTCACCAACAGTCATCGACGGATTCAAGGATCCAACGGGATCTTGGAACACCACCTGCACAGCTCGGCGGTATTCGCGAGGTGTCTTGCGGCCAAACTCGGTGACTTCGAAGTCACCGAGTCTGATGGAGCCCGATGCCGGTTCGATGAAGCGCATGATGGCGCGCCCTATGGTCGTCTTTCCGGACCCGGACTCGCCGACGAGGCCGAGCGTCTCGCCGGGCACGATCTCAAGACTTACGCTTTGAACCGCTCGTACATCCGGTTGGCGTTGCCACGGCATTGCGCCCTTGCCACCAGGGAACGTGATCGTCAGGTCTTTGATCTTCAACAGTGGTTCGATCTTCGGCGCTAGATCACTCGTCAACACAGCATCAGTCATCGCGCACCTCGGTGTCGACGATCGGTACAAAAGTTCGTTTGTTCTTCCCTGCTACACCGATGAGATCGAGTTCATCGGCTCGGATGCAGCGGGTTTGTGATGCACCCGACGGGCGCAACTCGACGTCTTTCTCACGACATTGTTCAGTCGCGTGGGGGCAACGCGGCGCGAAGTGGCATCCCTTTGGCCACATCCAGGGTGGTGGGACCACACCATCGATCGTTGGCAATTCACCCTCGCGGACCTCGTTGCGGGGAATCGCCTTGATCAGCCCTTCGCTATAAGGGTGTTGTGGTCGGTGGAACACATCAACCAACGTGCCTGCCTCGACGATTTCACCGGCGTACATCACGGCCGCCCTATCAGCTAGTTCAGAGACCACGCCTAGATCATGGGTAATCAACAATACGCCGACACCTAACTCCTTGGCCAAGTCGCCGATCAAGTCTAGGACCTGGCCTTGGACCGTCACATCGAGTGCGGTTGTGGGCTCGTCGGCGATGAGCAACTTGGGGCTGCACGCCAGAGCCATAGCGATGACCACACGCTGGGCCATTCCGCCAGAGAACTGATGAGGGAAACTGTCGATGCGTACCTCAGGGTCGGGGATGCCGACTCGAGTCATCAGTTCGATCGAACGTACGCGAGCGTCCTTCTTGGACATACCCAGGTGATATCGAAGCGGTTCAGCGATCTGGCGACCGACGGTGTAGGCAGGGTTGAGGGCAGCCGACGGTTCTTGTGAGATCAAGCCGATCTCTTTACCTCGGATCAGACGGAGTTCGTTGAAGTCCATGTCGACGAGTTCTTTGCCATCGAGCATGATCGATGATGCCGACGCCTTGCCGGGGTCCGGCACGAGACCAAGAACCGAGAGTGCCGTGATCGACTTGCCCGAGCCTGATTCGCCGACCAAGGCGAGCACCTCGCCCTTGCCGATATCGAAGTTCACGCCGTGCACAACGTCGACGTCTTCGGTAGTGCCAGGGCGGGGGAAACGAACCGACAGGTTCCGCACCGAGAGCAGTGCGGTGGGATCGGGTTGGTTTGCAGCCGCCGAGGCGCCTTGTACCGAAGCGCCGTCGGTGACGTCGGCTCGTTCTACGTCACCAACACCGACTCGGCCGCCTCGAGCCTCGCGACCAAAGGCGTCACGCAGGCCGTCGCCGAACACGTTGAAGGCAACAACAGTGACAAAGATCGCGATACCAGGAGGGAACGCCGGCCAGATCGACTGGTCAATCGATTCTTGGGCGCTACGCAGCAGCCTGCCCCAGCTGGCCTGCTTAGGCCCTGCGCCCAGGCCCAAGAAACTCAGCGCCGCCTCGGCCAGCACCGATGTGGCGAACAAGAGCGTCGTCTGCACGATCAGCGCTGGCGCGATATTTGGCAAGATGTGCCGGAACATGATGCGAAGGTTCGATGCCCCTGAAGCGCGCGCACCGTCGACGTAGAGCTCTTCTCGAGCTGCGAACACTTCGGCCCGCGTCAGTCGCGTGATGATCATCGAGTAGACGATTCCGATGGCGAACATCGCTCGAACCAAGCCAGTGCCAACAACGGCGATGATGGCGATCGCAAACACCACAGCTGGAACGGCAACAACCGCTTCGACAAGTCGCATGATGATGCGGTCGACCCAACCGCGGAAGAAGCCGATCACGAGCCCGAGCGGCACGCCAATAATCAGCGCAGTCCCTACAGCAACAGCCCCGGCGGTAAAGGCAAACCGCGTGCCATAAATTACTCGGGTGTAGATGTCGCGACCCACGGCATCGGTTCCCCACCAATAGTCACTGCCAGGTGGGAAAAGCCCGTCTTGGAAACGGGTGGCCTGTTCGGGGTCGTGCGTAGTGATGTAGGGCGCCAACACAAGTAGTGACAGCAACAAAACTAAGAAACCGCCGGCCGACAGTGCCAGTCGGTTTCGGCGGAAGCGAGTCCAGAAACGGCTGCCTCCGACCGCTGCAACCTGTTCTTCTTCACTAGCCCCTCGGTCGCCAGCAAGGTCTTCTTGAGAAAGCACGGTGTCGGTCATCAGCGCCTTACCTTGGGATTGAGCCATGCGTAACTCATGTCAAGCAAGATGTTTGCAATCACTACCACCAGCGTCGTGACCATCACGAAACCGAGTGTGACCGGCATGTTGTTGCGTTGTACCGCCTGGACACCAAGGGTGCCGAGACCGGGGATATTGAAGATGAACTCGACGAAAATGGACCCACCGATCAAGGCCGAGAGCTGAAAGCCCATCAGCGTGACCACGGGAATCGCAGCATTGCGCATCGCGTGCCGGAAGATCACTCGGCGAACCGGCAGGCCTTTGGCTAGAGCGGTTCGGATGTAGTCCTGCTGGAGCACCCCGATCATCGCTGACCGAGCTTGGCGAGCAATGGCGGCCGAGGCAGCGGTACCCAGAGCGATACAAGGAAGAATAATGGTGTAGATCCACCCCCAGATGCTGTCGGTGCGGCTGTTGCTCCATATGGCTGGGAACCATCGGAGCTTGACCGCGAAGACCGCGGCCAAGATTATGGCCACCCAGAAGTTGGGCACCGCGATTCCTAACGAGGACACAACCGTGACCAGTCTGTCCTGCCATCGTCCTGCCTTGATCGCGGCAAGAATGCCAAGCGACACGCCAAGGGTGACGGCAATCAACATCGATCCAAGCGCGACCGTCAACGTCTTCGCGGCGCGTTGCCGTAGCAAGGTGGTGACTTCTTCACCGTTAAACCACGACACGCCCAAGTCACCTTGTGCTGCGCTGCTGATCCAGTCGCCGTACTGCGTCAGCACCGGGCGGTTCAGTCCGAGATCTTCACGCGCTCGTTCAACGGTCTCGTCGGTGGTGTCATCACCAAGCAGGAACGCGGTCGGGTCCACCGGGTTGAGCTGCATCATGAAGAACACCAACGTGCCCACCATGAACATCAATGGAATCGCTCCGAGTAAACGAGCGACAAGTAGTCGAAGCACAACTTCCCCTAACGAGTTCGACTGCGATTGGATACAAGCGGGCGTGGGTCAGACCCACGCCCGCTTACAACCTAATTTTCTTTACGAGACGGCGTTAGCCGTCAACGCGGACACCATATGGCATCGGCGCCTGCATGTTCAGCCCGAGTACTACGCCGGTAACGCCAGGACGGTAGGCCCCGTTCTGTGAACCATGAGACAGAGGTATGATGACGCCGCGATTGATCAGCTCGGTTGCGACCTCTCCGTACATCTGTTGCATCGTCGTCACATCGTTCGACTCTGCGGCCGCGACCATCATGTCGTCGAGGTCCTGGTTATCGGTCAGATTGAACGGGTTCCATGGGCCATCAATTGCTGTCCACTTCCGGTACGTGGCTGCTGGGTGATACAGCAACTCACGGCCCCAAGCAATGCCGAACTCGCCTGCGCGGTTGCGTGGGCCAAGCTCTCCATTGTTGATCTGAGTCTGTTCGATGGTGATGCCCACCGCACCAAGCATCTGGGTGACGAGTTCAACGTGTGGCTGAATCGCCGGCATGATTGGAGACTGCAAGGTGATGCCATCTGGGAAGCCGGCCTCGGCCAGAAGTGCCTTTGACTTTTCTGGGTCGTACTCGAAAGAGTTGTCGAGATCGGGAACGTGCCACTGACCGAATGCCCCTGGGTAGAGACCTCCCAGGCTGTCGCCCTTGCCGTCATGGATGGCAGCGTTGTATGCCTCGCGGTCGATCGCGTAGGCAACGGCCTGGCGGATCTGTAGGAGCGACAACAGGTCACCGTCGACGGTGCCTTCTTCCCGGCTGAAAATGTGCAGCTGCGGGAAGTAGTTCGGTACGGAAAGGATCTCGTTGCCACCCTCGAGGGCTGCATCAATCTGAGCATCACGAATCGTTGCCATGATGTCGGTCTCGCCGGTCAGCAGTGCGTTCAAACGAGCGGTGTTGTCAGGTACTGCCGTGACTTCAACTCGTTCGACACCCTGGTCAGCCGGATCGCGGTGGTCAGTAAACAAGGTGAAGACCTCGGTCACGCCTGCTTCGGATTCGTCGGCTTGCCAGATCCATGGACCTGATCCTGCAGGGGCCCGTGTCAGATCGGTGTCAGCAGCAATTGCTGCCGGGCTCACCATCATGCCCATCACCATGGACATCTCGAGCGCAAACTGGGGCTGCGGTGTACTGAACCTAGCCGTGACCTCGTTGCCGTCGGCAGTTGCGGTGTCGAAGCCGGACCACGTCGCAGCGTTCGGGTTGCCGTCGGTTGCTGCGTGCCAATTCATGTTGTCTGCAACGACCTGCGCATTGAGTTCTTCACCGTCGTGGAAGGTGATGCCTTCGCCGATGGTGAACACCCAGGTATTTGCGTCGGGCGATGTCCATGAGGTGGCGATGCCAGGCTCAAGGTCAAACGATGCCGTCTGGCGTGTCAGCGTGTCGTACTCGGGGTACAGGTATGCCGCTTGTGCTGCCTGAGCCTTGGCTGGATTAAAGGTCGTGACAGGAGAGAACTCGACATAGCGCAACGTCCCGGAAGGGGCTGCGACTTCTACGGCCGGCTCCTCTTCTTCTTCGGCTGGAGCTTCTTCTTCCTCCATCGCGTCCTCTTCTTCGGCCTCTGCGCTGTCTTCTTCTTGATCAGACAGATCGATGCTGGCGTCGGTCGTATTACCGCCAGCCTCTTCCTCGTCGCTCTCGGATTCCTGGGCGTCGGTATTCGCCGACGTGTCCGTCGCCGACTCTTCACCATTGCTGCTGCTGCCGCAGCTCGACGCGATGAGCGCAAGAGCCGCGACCATCACCATAAGTACACGCCAGAAGCGAGTGTTTCCTTGAACCATTGCATTTCCCCTCGTACAGATCTTGTGTCCACAACGAACACAGCTGACATACTGTCAGTTAGAGACCACCTAAGGCAACAATGACAGCATCTGTCGAATCTGAACCGGAACAAAAACGCGATCGCGACCAGACCGAGCGTCGGATTGTGCAAGCTGCGCTCGACATCTTGCAGCGCGAAGGCGTGCTTGCTGGGTTGAGCCTGCAAGACATCGCCCAGCAGGCAGGGGTCAGCCGAGGCAACATCTACAACTACTTCGGAACCCGCCGCGAACTCTTACGTCGAGCCTTGCGTATTCGCTACATCGAGCTGGGTGAACGACTCGGCTCGAATCCGCCCCCGTTCGTCGAACGTAAACTGCGATTCGTCGGCGGTCCACCCGGGATCCACTATGGAACCGACGTTCTCTCCCTACTGGTACTCGATGGGGATGACGACATCGTCGCGATGCCGTTCTTCGAGGATGTAATGACCGGGATGCACAGCAGCGTCGATGTCGGCGACATTCACCCAGACCACGCCGGCGATCTGGAGGCCTTGCACATCACCATCACTGCGGCCACCCGTGGCTACAACCTGCTGCGGCCCGCTTATGCACGTCAACTCGGTGTGTCCATCGACGAACTCGACGAACGGGTACGCAAAGTCATGACGCGCTGGCTCACCCAGATGGCTCAACCAGTAGAACCCCAATCAGAAGAACCACTGTCAGAAGAATGACCGGTATCGGAAGAAGACTCTCTATGAACAATGCTGCTACCCCAATCGCTGGCATCACGCATGCTGAATCAACACCGGCATGGGCTCCGCCCAAACGACCTCCGGCCGGAGCACCGAATATCGTGGTGATCGCGCTCGATGACACCGGCTTCGCCCAGCTTGGTTGTTACGGCAGCGATATCGACACGCCCAACATCAACCGACTGGCCGATGGCGGTCTGCGCTACACCAACTTCCATACGACCGCACTGTGCTCGCCGACCCGGGCTTGCTTGTTGACCGGCCGGAACCACCACTCGGTCGGCATGAGGTTCATTTCCAATGTCGATAGTGGCTACTCGAACTGTCGCGGTGTCATCTCGCCGACCGCAGCGACGATGGCCGAGATGCTGCGTGACCACGGCTACGGGACGTTCGCTCTGGGCAAGTGGCACCTAGCAACGCTCGAGGATTGCTCCCCTGCCGGGCCGATGGATCACTGGCCGTTACAGCGAGGTTTCGATCGCTACTACGGCTTTATGGGGGGCGCGACCGATCAGTTCTCGCCCGAGCTGACGATCGATAATCACCCGATCGACCCACCGAACCACGACGGCTACCACGTGTCCGAAGATCTGGTCGACCAGGCGATCGGCATGATCAGTGCCCATCAGGGTTCGGCTCCAGGAAACCGATTCTTCACCTATCTCGCCTTCGGCGCTACCCATTCCCCGCACCAGGCTCCAGCCGACTACATCGACAAGTACCACGGCCGTTACGACGATGGCTGGGACGTCGTGCGACAGCGCTGGTTCGAACGCCAACTCGAACTCGGCATCATCCCGGCCGACACCACTCTGTCACCACGCAACCGTGGGGTCGAGGCTTGGGACGATCTGCCCGAGCCAAACCGCAAGCTCTACGCCCGCATGCAAGAAGCATTCGCTGGGTTCCTAGATCACACCGATGACCAGATCGGTCGGCTGATCGACTTCCTCGAACAGATCGAGGTGCTCGACGACACGATCGTCATCCTAATTTCTGACAATGGCGCCAGCCAAGAGGGCGGCAAACACGGCACGCTGAACGAACTCGGGTTCTTCAATCTGATCGGAAGCCGTCCCGAAGACATGGTGGACCGTGTCGACGAAATCGGTGGACCCAACCTGTACAACAATTACCCCACGGGCTGGGCCCAGGTCGGCAACACACCGCTGCGGTTCTACAAGCAGAACACCTACGAGGGCGGTATCCGTGATCCCTTCATCGTGCACTGGCCAAACGGCATCAGTGATGCCGGAGCGACCCGCGATCAGTACCACCATGTCACTGATCTGCTGCCCACGATTCTTGAGTGTGTTGGGGTCGATGCACCCGATGTCTACAAGGGTGTGCCGCAGCAACCAATCGAAGGCATAAGTCTGCGCTACAGCTTCGACAACGCTGATGCCCCGACCAAGAAGTCAACGCAGTATTACGAGATGCTCGGACATCGAGGCATCTGGCATGACGGTTGGAAGGCCGTCACCATGCATCGTTCTGGCACGCCATTCGAAGACGACGTGTGGGAGCTGTACCACACCGATGTCGACTTCTCCGAGTGTGTGAACTTGGCCGACGAACAGCCCGACAAGCTTCGTGAACTGGTCGACCGCTGGTGGGTCGAGGCCGGTAAGTACAACGTCTTACCACTCGATGATCGTGGTGGAGCCGAACTTCTGATCATTCGCCGTCCAGGTCACCAGGCACCCGGAAACACACAGCGTTACCTGTTCCCATCGCCGCATCTCGAACGCTCCAAGACACCCGACGTGCGCAACCGTTCTTTCTCGATCACCGCGCGAGTGGCACGGTCTGCTGGCGACGACGGGGTGCTCGTGGCCAGTGGTGCCCGCACCGGTGGCTACACCTTCTTCGTCAAAGACGACCGATTGGCGTTCACCTATAACCGACTTGGCGTCATGCACGAGGTTGTCGCATCTGAACCGTTGCCCGAGGGCGACCTCGACCTGACAGTGCAGTACAACAAGACCGACGATCACCAGGGCGTCGCGACATTGCGATGTGCACCGGTGAACGAAGACGGCTCAGCGATCGAACTTGGCAGCGGAGCAATCGAGACTCTTCCGTATCGACAGACCACCTACGGCATGAGCCTGGGTAAGGACTCAGGCCCCACTGTGACCGACACGTACGACGGCTCATTCGAATTCGGAGGAAAGCTCTCGTGGGTCGAGTGGACCCTTGACGATGACCGTGCCGATCTCGCAAAGGCTGCCGACGTCGAACACGAAGTTCAGCTGATGGAGCAATGATGTTCGACTCTGCGGGCCTGTATGCGATCGTCAAAGACTACGCAGCGTTCGGGAACCACCAGACCGGCACCAAGGCTGATCGGGCGACGACCGACTGGCTCGTGGGTCTGCTGCAGAAGATGGGTGGCACCGTCGAGCGAGACCCGTACTCATTCGATCGGTTTGTGCCCGAAGCATCGCTAACTGTTCGCGGCCAGGCTGTGCCCAGCCTGCCGCTGTTCTACAGCGGCACCGGCGAGTTCGATACATCCGATCTTGAAACGGTGCAGGTCGACTACGGCATGGTCGGCAATGCGCAAACGTTGGACTCTGCGCTGCCATCTGGTCAGAACAAAACACCGTTAGTGATCGCTATCGATGGGCCCGATGACCTGCCGGTTCAGTGCAATCGGGTCCCCACCGGTTTACTCGGGCGTCCTGCTGTCGTGATCCCCGGCAACTGGCTCAGTCGAGTCCAAGCAGGGGCGCACTTACGGTTTTCGGCTCACATGGAACCTGGTGAAAGCGCCAATGTCATCGCCACGTTTGGAGACCCGAGCCACCCGGAGGTCATGATCACAACGCCCCTTACTGGCTGGACACCAGCAGCTGGTGAACGTGGCACTGGCCTGGCGGTGGCACTCGCCATGACCGCAGCGCTAGCAACGGAGAACCGGGTGATTTTCTCCGCCTGCAGCGGTCACGAAATCGACCATATCGGTCTGCGGCACTATCTCTCGACCCGTGATCTGGACGGCCGACTGGCCATCCATCTCGGTGCATCGGTTGGCGCTACAGAGCGAACCATCGATGGGCCGCCGGTGCTTGGCGACCGACGTATGACACTCACGACTGCCACCGGCGAAACCCGAACGGCGATCGCATCCCGAGTCCCAGATGCAAATTGGACAATGCCCGATCTACACCCGCCGTGGCCGGGCGAAGGCGGTACCTGGCAAGAAGCCGGCGCTCAAGTGCTTTCGTTCCTTGGCGGTGCATCGTTGTTCCACACCACAGACGATGTACCGGACAAAGCCACCACACCGGAAGCCCTCGCACTCGCCGCCGAAACCGCAATCGATGCAGCACAGGTCTTCCTGAAAGGATGCCGATGACGGCCCAGGCCACAGGCGAGGACACGCCCCGACTTCTGGAGGGCATCAAGGTCGTCGAGTTCGCACAAAACCTCGCCATCCCCATGTGCGGCCGAATCCTGGCCGGCATGGGTGCCGACGTCGTCAAGATCGAACCACCCACTGGCGATGCGATGCGTTCCGGCGGTGACTTCGGCCCGATGGAAGCCAAGGCGTACGCCTTGATCAACCCAGACAAGCGCAGTATGGCACTCGATCTGACATCCCCCGACGCACAACAGGTCATCGAGGGACTGTTCCGCTGGGCCGACGTTGTCTTAGTCGCCTTCAAACAAAGCGACCTGGCTCGCTACGGGATTGATTGGGATCACGCCCGAGCGATCAACCCGCGACTCATCCATCTGACACACACGCCGTTCGGGCCCAAAGGGCCTGACGCGAATCAGGGAGGCTACGACGTGTTGGTTCAAGCACTCAGCGGTATGGGGTTCACCATGAATCGATCCGAAAACGGCGTGCCGCTTGCGACCCGACCAGCGGTGAACGACAACGGCACCGGAATCGCTGGAGCGCTTGGCGTCGTGGCTGCACTGCGCCATCGTGATCAGACCGGCAAGGGCCAACGAGTCGATGTATCCTTATTGGCGACTGCGCTCAACTTGTCCCTGCCGACAGTTTCGCAGTTCACAGGTGATCAGCCGGTCGGCAGTTATGACGATCGTCAGGCGACGCTCATGAGTGAGCGAGACGCGGGCGCACCGTTTGACGCGCTCCGTCGCGAGTTCGAGACCAACGTCATGGCTGGCCAACGCAACTTCCGGTTGTACTTCCGCCACTACGCCACAAGCGACGGTCTGCTCACGGTCGCTGGACTCAGCCGCGGTCTACGGGCGAAGTTCCATGAAGCAACCGGTATCGCCCGACCCGCAGGCACCTTGACGCTGGCCGATCAAGAGTTTCACGACATCGTCGAAGATGCCGAGACGCTGTTCGCTTCTGAGTCGACCGACCACTGGCTCAGAGTGCTGCGTCGTGCCGGCTATCCCTGTGGCCGCTACAACCTGCCGTTCGAGGCGCTCAATGATCCCCAAGTACGAGCCAACTGGTTCGTCGACGACTTCGAGCACCCGGTAGCAGGCAGCTACAGCACGCCAGGCATGCCAATGCAGTTCAGCCAAACACCAGTGGGTTTCAGCGAACCGGCGCCGCTGTTTGCTGCTCACACCGTGGACGTTCTGACCGAGATCGGCCTGAGTGCCGAAAAGATCCAATCACTCATCGATAGCCAGGTTGTCGTGACCAACCAACCAGGGAAGCAAGATACATGAGAGCACCCGCTAGCGACCCAGACGGATCCCAAAGCTAGTGTCCACCTCCATGGACACGACTGCGCCGCCAACGCTCGACGACTTCCGCACTGAAGTCCGCTCGTTCTTCGACCAGGTTCTTCCTGCTGCTCTCGATGGAGTCGAAGGCACTTCTGATCGAGGTAAGGCATGGCGGGCGTCGCTGTTCGACCATGGACTCGCCGCCATCGATTACCCGACCGACTGCGGCGGACGGGATCTGAGCGACGACCACCAACAGGTGTGGCGTGAAGAAAGCCGTGGCCGCGTCCCACGCGAAGACGCCATGTTCGGCATTGGTGTCGGCATGGCCATGCCCACCATCCGTGACTACGCAAGTGATGAACTCAAACAGAAATTCGTGACGCCTGGTCTTCGGGGTGACGACATCTGGTGCCAGATGTACTCCGAGCCAGGTTCCGGGTCTGACCTGGCGTCCCTGACGACCAGGGCCGTGCTCGACGGCGACGAATGGATCGTCAGCGGTCAAAAGGTCTGGACCTCTGGTGCCCAACAGAGCCGGTACGCGATCCTGCTCGCACGCACCGATTGGGATGCGCCGAAACACCGCGGCATCACCATGCTTGTTTTGCCAATGGAGCAACCCGGTGTCGACGTCCGTGGTCTCGTGCAGATGACGGGCATCAGTGAGTTCAACGAGGTGTTCATCGACGAGGCTCGCATCCCAAAAGAGTGGGTCATCGGTGAGGTCAACGGAGGCTGGGCAACTGCCGTAGCCCTGCTCGGTCACGAACGTCGACAGACCGGCACCAAGTCCATGAGCGGCACCTCAGACTCGCGGTCAAAGGCCGGGCGCTCGCCCATTCCCGTCGCGCAGCTAATCGACCTTGCCGAGCGGGCAGGCCGCCGTGACGATCCGATTGTTCGCCAGCAGCTAGCACGACTCCACTCCGGCGAACAGGTTGTTCGCTGGATTGGCGCTCGAGGCTTACATCCGTCGATCGGCAAACTCTGGCGTACCAAACAGGGCCGCGCCGCCGCCGAACTTACGGCTGCCCTGGCCTTCCCCGGTGGCGCAGCATGGGGCCAGGATCTTGACATCGAACGGAACCTGGATGACGACTACTTCCACTATCACTTTCTGAACTGTCGGGGCATGAGCCTGGGGGGTGGAACCGACGAGATCCAACGCAACACGCTCGGTGAACGAGCCCTCGGACTTCCCCGAGAGCCCGGCGTCGACAAGAACACCCCGTTCAGCGAGCTCCCCAAGAACTAGCAAAATTGTGCGCCGTCCAGGCATCGCCATACTCGTGGCCGTTCTCGCAGACCGCCGCTAGCCCGCGCTGTTCACAAAGGAGCTAGTTGGCTTTCAACCAGGTGGCTATCCAGCCACCAGAAGCCATCGCTGTCCTAAGCCACACCATCCGGTCCATGTTCCTGTCGATCGAACTTCGTGCCGCCAGTATCAAAATGGGGATCGTCATAAAGGTTTTATGCAACCGCTACGCCTCTCAACGAACCGCTGCAGCTCTCAACCAACGTAGTCAAGCCCCATCACGGCCATAGCGAGCATCCACCAAACGGTGTTCGACCTAGATCACGACCCGCTGTTTCAATTCAGCTGTCGGTGGCAGCAATCGGCCGGACTCCAGCACGAGGCAGCGGGTCTGCGTCAAGCGCACGAGCAAACCATTCGTCGGCCGACTCTGTTACCACCGTGCGCCGAAGCGACGTCTTGATTCGGCGGACTCCACTTGGATCATGAGCTGCGAGCCGCTCGGCTAACTCGGCAGTCGCTGCCAGGACTTGGTCGCCGGGCACACTTTGGTATGCCACACCCAGGCGGACCAGCTCCGGGCCGGGAATCCGGTCACCAAGCAGCACCAGCCGAGCCGCTAGCGACTCATCAAACCGCAGGCGCAGCCACGCCATATTCATCGGAGCTGCCATTCCCTGTTGGATCTCACCAACCTGTAAAAACGAGCCGTCCCCGGCAACGAGAAAGTCGCATGCCAGTGCCAGCGCTGCTCCCCCGTTGACAGCAGCTCCTTGCAGTGCTCCAACAATGATGCGATCAGAGTCGAACAAGTGGCGGTGCACCCGACGCCATTTCTGGGAGAAATCTGCAACCCATGCAGGTTGCGGGTCTTGCCCGAACTCCTTCAGATCAAGTCCAGAACAGAACGCGTCGCCAGCACCTCGCAGGACGATCACGGTGACATCATCGTCGGCGTGCAGTTGCTCGAGGGCATGACCAAACTGATCGACCAGAGGGCCAGTCAGCGCATTTCGACGCTCGGGCCGGTTCAGCACGATGTGGGCAACCCTCTTAGACGGGCGCTCGACAAGTATGAGGTCAGTCATAGGAGTTCTTTCTGATCCTTTGTGGGTTACTTCACCGCAGGAATGACTTCGGATCCGAATAGCTCGAGACTGCCCATCAGCGAGGTCTCGTCGATGCCCCCGAGGTCGAACATGAACAGATGCCGGTCGAGTCCAAAAGTCTCGCGCCAGCTCTCGACCTTGTCGACAACCTGGGCTGGGCTACCGCAGATCCCGGGTCCAGCCAGCAGCTCGTCGAGGTCGAATGATGGCCACGTGCCCTCGCCCCCGAGCAAGTCCCCAACAAACTCCCAATAGTTGCGATAGTACGGCTCCCACTTTGAGCGAGCTTGTTGTGTGGTCTCGCCAACGAAACAATGTGAACACGCCCCCACTCGAGCATCGGCCCAATCTCGCCCAATCGACTCCCACCGAGCACGGTAGATATCGACGATCGGCACGAACATCTCGGGCTTTCCGAAGACACTCGGCAACATCAGCCAGCAGCCGAGATCGGCCGCCAACTCGGCCGATCCCTTCGACCCTGCTCCAATCCAGATGGGCATGTCGCCGACTGGCCGTGGGCGCGTCGTGTGTCCAGTGAGTGGCGCTCGGAAGTCACCGGCCCAATGCACGTTCTCTTCGCTCAACAGCTTGACGAGCAATGGGACGTTCTCGTCGTAGCGCTCGCGAGCAGTAGCGAGATCGTGACCGAACCCTTCGTAGGTCCGCAGAAACAGGTTGCCACGACCCAACACCAGCTCGACTCGGCCTCCACTCAACACATCTACCGTTGCATAGTCCTCGGCAACACGAACCGGGTCGAGGTTGCCTGCAAGCGTCACGGCTGTGCTGAGCTTCAGATTCGTGGTTCTCTCGCCGATCGCCGCCAGTACAACAGGGGGCGTCGACACGACGTAGTCGCTGAAATGGTGCTCACCCAGATGGACCGAAGTGAAGCCGGCTTGTTCTGCAACAACGGATTGTTCGATGATCGAGCGATGCCGCTGTGCATCGGTCATGCAGTCGCCCGTGATCGGGTTCGGTAGCAAGTCACCCAAGGTCATGAGCCCAAACTCGATGCTCACTTGAACAGGTCCTTTGGAAAGTCAGCCACGGCCGACATCTGCCAGTCAGGGTCTCGCTTTTCGAGGAAAGACTCGACACCCTCGACAGAATCGGGCTGGGCGGCCACCCAATCGAATAGGGGTTCCTCTCGACGACGCATGTCTGGTAAACCCATCGTCTCCCAGAGAAGTCGCTTCGAGATCGCCATGGAAACTGGCGCGCTTAGCCTCGCCATCTCCTTGGCCCTCGCTACCGCCAGTGAAAGCACTTCTTCTTGAGGGACTGCCAACGACGCAAGGCCAAGCACCGCAGCTTCGGTCCCCATGACAGGTCGACCGCTCATCAGCAGGTCAGCTGCATTCGAGAACCCCACCACTCGCGGCAGTACCGCATGGGACCCCAACTCACTCAACATGCCGCGGCGTGTAAAGACGAACGCGATCTTTGCTGTCTCGGATACGAACCTCATATCGCAGGCAAGTGCATACGTTGCCCCGACGCCGACAGCGTGACCATTAATTGCAGCGATTACTGGCTTGGGGACATCCCATGGCAACACGCTTGGCGTACGGGCAGCAATGTCATCATCACCTCCGCGCTCCTGGGCATCGACGAAGGTGCCTCCGCCTGCGCTCAAGTCAGCGCCGGCACAGAAAGCGCGGCCTGCACCAGTGATCACAATCGCTGCGATCTCATCGGCTTCTGCGGCCCAGGTCAAGGCCGCATCAAGCTGTTGGCAGAGCGGACCGTTCCAAGCGTTCAGCGCATCGGGTCGGTTGAGGGTAATGATCGCGACACGACCATCTACATCAATGAGTACTTCATCCATAACGGTGGTCATGTACCTAGGCATCGATACGAGCGGTGGCGTTGCCGGTGAGGACCGGCGTGTCGTGCTGATTCACTGTGGTGAGCTTCAGGTCTAGGAATTGCAGCCCATCTTCTTCGCGAACCTCGATGACTTCAGCTGTGCCCGTCAAGGTGTCGCCAGGCCAAACCTGGTTCACGAACCGAACGCCGAACTTGGTAAGCCGGCCATCACCGACATAGTTCGTAAGAAGCACGCCGGTCATGCCCATCGTCAACATGCCGTGGGCGAAAACGGTCGGGTACCCGGCGATCTCGGTCACGAACTTCTCGTCGGTATGTACCGGGTTATAGTCGCCGGACGCGCCGGCGTACTGCACCAGTTGGGTGCGTTTCAGATCTTCGACCAGTACTTCGGAGTACGTGTCGCCGACGGTCAACTTTGCTGCACTTAGTGCCATGATTCGACCCCTACCCTTCGACGACTTTTTCGGTGGTCACGCCCACGCTCCGGGCAGTGATGACTAGTTCCCCACCTTGGTCCCGGTATTCGGTAACCGTTTCACTGAACTTCAAGGTGCCTGCCCGCTTCGAGTGCTTCTCCCAGCTCTCGCCGGGCTTGACCGTGGTGCTCAGCACATCGCCGGGGCGCATCTGGCGGTGGTACTCGAAGTGCTGCTCGGCGTGTAGCCCTCGGGCTCCCATACCCACCGGAGCATCATCTGGCGCCCCAGGTGCTTTCGGGGCAATACCTGTGGCCTCTTTGCCGGAACCCATCCAGGGCTGGCCAGGTTTTGGCCGAAGCCGATAGCTCTCGTCGAACTGCGCACTCGCTTGTGCGAAGGTCGGCGGCGCAATGATGCCACCGGGCTCAGTGGTCACCGCATGGTCTGCGTCGGCGTAGATCGGATTTGAGTCACCGATTGCCCGAGCAAACATCATGATGTGACTCGCCTCGACAGCGAAGTTCTCAACAGCCATTCGACATCCCCTGGTGTGCTTGTGTGTCGCACCCGTTCTAGCCGACGGGCGCTCGACGGTGCTAGTGGCGCACCGATTGTGTGCCCACCGTTACTGGTGTGTCGGACCCACTATCAGTAGTGTCGTGCCATGAACCCGAGCGACACCGTGGTGATCACCGCACAAGCATTAACCGACCTGGTGACAGAGATCTTCGAGCACACCAGTTGCTCTGACGAAGAGAGCCGTCGTATTGCTGACAACCTGGTCGAAGCAAATCTGACTGGTCATGACAGCCACGGCGTGGTGCGAACCGGGCGTTATGTCGACTGGCTGGCCGACGGTGTTCAGGTGGCTGACCAGATCCTCAACGTGCTGATCGACGAGCCCACACTGATGCTCGTCGACGGCCAGTACGGCATGGGCCAGACAATGGGTCCGCTTGCCGTCGACCTTGGCATTGAGCGCGCTGGCACGCATGGGCTATCGATCGTCGCGCTGCGTAAATCAGGCCACCTTGGCCGAATTGGCGCATTCGCAGAAAGGGCTGCAGCCGCTGGGTTGGTCTCTATGCACATCGTCAATGTTGCGAGCAGTCAGCTGGTTGCACCCTTTGGCTCACGTGATCGACGAATGGGGACCAATCCGTACGCATTCGGTGTTCCTCGACCCGACGGGCCGCCCGTCATTCACGACTTTGCAACATCGATCGTGGCCGAAGGTAAAACCATGGTGGCGCTGCATGGCGGGCCAGCCGTTCCTGACAATGCCCTCGTCGGGCCCGATGGCATCACGGGTGACCCATCGGTGTTGTACGACATCCAGCCGGGCCAACGCCCTAACTCCAACGGTGGGCCTGGCGCACTGCGGGCCATGGGCGAGCACAAAGGTTCCGGGCTGAGCGTCATGTGTGAGCTGCTAGCCGGTGCGCTCACCGGAACGGGAACTGCGGGGCCAGGCGACATTCGTTTCGCCAACGGCATGCTCTCGATCTATATCGACCCGGCCCGCATCGACCCCGATGACACCTTCGCTGCCGGGGTCACCGATTACATCGACTGGTTCCTCGCTGCGACGCCTCTAGACGAAGCCGATCCCGTGCGGTTGCCGGGCGACCGCGAGCGTGAACGCCGCGCTGAGCGCGAAGCAAACGGTCTGCATCTCCCTGTCAATCTTTGGGAAAGTGTTGCGGACGCCGCCCGTTCGGTCGGGGTGACCGGCGAACGCATTGACGCTGCACTAACCAGCTGATCGCCTCGCCTGTCTCGAACATCTATCCTCGCCCCGTGACTATTGCCCTGCTCGGTATCCCGCTCGATGCCAACTCATCGCACATGTTCGGCCCGGCCAAAGCACCCGCTGCCATTCGAGCAGTGCTGCACTCGGGTAGCGGCAATCATGTGACAGAGAGCGGGATTGATGCCGTGTCTCAACTCGAAGATATGGGCGATCTGCCGATCGAGAACATCGTCGGATCCCAGGCAGACGCGGACCTGATTACCGAGCGCGTGACGGCGATCATTTCAGGTGGTCAGCAACTCATCTCTCTGGGCGGCGATCATTCAGTCACCTATCCGATCCTGCGGGGTGTCGCCCAAACGGTCCACGAGGTGACCGTTGTTCACATCGATGCACATCCTGATCTCTACGACGACCTCGATGGCAACCCTCTCAGCCATGCATCTCCGTTTGCCCGAGCGCTTGAAGCTGGATGTATGCAGCGCCTCATCCAACTTGGCATCCGCACCGCCACCGAGCACCAACGTCAGCAGGGTCAACGTTGGGACGTCACCATGATTGCGCCCCGAGCTATCGACAGCTTCGACGCTAGCTCGATCAGCGGCCCCGTCTATCTCTCCATCGACTTAGACGGACTGGATCCGTCGGTGGCCCCCGGTGTGTCTCACCACGAGCCCGGTGGGCTCACCTTCCGCGAACTGCTCACCGTCATCGATTCGCTCAAGAAGCACCAGATCGTTGGCGCTGACATCGTCGAGCTAAATCCCGATCGTGACGTTGTCGACATGACTGCTGCCGTTGCCGCCAAGCTCGTCAAAGAGGTCGCTGGGGTCATGCTCAGCTAGCCCAGCACCCAGCTGAAATGGAATTCCGCTGGGTTGGTCGCCAGCACCTGTTCGCGTAGCTCCTATATCGAAAGCCACCGGTGCTGTTCGACGCGAAGAGTTTCGGCCGCATTCGCGGTCTGTGAATTCACCTGAGCCTCGCCTGGCATGGATCGGTGTGTAACCATCAGCTGACATCCGTGCGCCGCCTCGATGAGCTCCGACGTCTTTAGATCCCGGTCGAGAGGCTTGACGACTAGATCAGCGCTCGCAGCCAACTGCGATATCGGCGCCAGAGTGGTTACTTCCGAGGCTGGCATGCGAAGATGGAGGCACCCCATGACCGCCGCTAATTCTCGCAAAGATGCGCTTGCCAGCGCCGAATCGGCGGTCTACGAGCACATCGGCGTCGAGGCTCGCCATCAGCCGCCGCGGGTGAACATCGACCCCAATCGTGAGCTTGGATGGATGCGGCGGCTCCTTCCGTTGATCCGTCAGCACCGGCGACCATTGGTCATCGGCTCGATCTCCGGTGTAGTCGCGCTCGTCTTACAGGTCGCAGTTCCGGCCGCGGCCCGATCTGCAATCGATAGCACCATCGCCGCCGACCGAAGCGACCTGACCCAGTGGGTCATCGTCCTGCTCGGTCTCGGCGTCGGGCGCTTCCTGTTGGGCTTAACGTACCGGTACGCACTGTTCCAACTTGCGTGGAACGTCGAGACAGACGTTCGGGCCCTGCTCTATGACCACCTGACCACCCTGTCCTTCTCATACTACGATCGCACCCAGTCCGGCCAGGTGATCTCCCGGGCCAACAGCGACATCCGCTCAATTCAACTGCTGCTGGCATATGGGCCATTGATCATGATGTCGGGACTCGCATTTGTGCTGGCCCTTGGCTTCATGCTGACCATCCATGTGCCACTGACACTGGTTGCGATGACCACCCTTCCTATGGTCTACGTGGCTGGCCAGAAGCTACGGACAACCGTCTTTCCCCTGACATGGGTGAGCCAAGCGCGTATGGCCGAACTCGCAACGATCGTCGACGAGAACGTCAATGGCACCCGGGTGGTCAAGTCCTTCGCAGCCGAGGAACGACAAATCAATCTGTTAGCCCGGGCCGCCGACCATCTCCGTTGGGCGAACGTTCAGGCCATCAAGACACGAGCGAGGTATACACCGTTCATCGAAGCACTCCCCCGCTTGGGTATGGCCCTGGTGCTTCTCTACGGCGGCGTACTCGCCATCGACGGCAAGGTCAGCATCGGCACTCTGTTTGCGTTCAACGCCTACGTGATCATGATGCAGGCCCCTTTTCGAATGTTCGGGTTCATCTTGTTGCAAGCCCAGCGGGCTAGCGCATCCGCGACCAGGATCTACGAAGTACTCGACGAAACTGCTGAGATAACCGACGCTGCCGGTGCAAAGAACTTGACCCGGCCGGCCGGCGATATCGAGTTCAACGATGTGCATTTCACCTATCCAAATGCCGCCATGAGCTTTGACGAAGGTGTCACACCCCAACGGCTCCCGGTACTCACTGGGTTCGACCTGTCCGTAGCCGCAGGGGAAACGATTGCCATTGTCGGGCGGACCGGTAGCGGTAAGTCAACAGTGGCCAGGCTTCTTGCCCGTTTCTACGAAGCCGATAGCGGCACGATCGCCATCGATGGCCACTTGATTGACTCCGTCACGCTCGCGAGCCTTCGACATCATGTCGGGCTCGTGTTCGACGAGCCGTTCCTGTTCTCATCCACCGTTCGCGACAACATTGCCTACGGGTTACCAAACGCGCCGCTCGACGACATCGTCGGTGCCGCAACAGCCGCCCAAGCCCACGGATTCATCAGCGACCTTGAAAACGGCTACGACACGGTTGTTGGCGAACGCGGTTACACCCTGTCCGGAGGCCAACGCCAGCGCATCGCTATTGCTCGCACATTGCTCGAGAACCCGCCGATCTTGATCCTCGACGATGCGACGAGCGCCATCGATGTCACGGTCGAGGCCGCGATTCACCAAGCACTGCATGAGCTGCTCGCCGACCGTACAACAATTCTGATTGCCCATCGCTTGTCTACGATCGCGCTAGCGGACCGGGTAGTTCTACTCGAAGCTGGCCAAATCGTGGCGAACGGAACCCATAGCGAACTGCTCGCCACCGAACCTCGGTATGTACAGATCCTCGCCGAGGCCGAGGCCGAGGCAAAACCGCAGGAGGCACCATGAGTTTCGGCCCTCCCGTCGGCTTTGGCGGGGCGAACTCGGTCACAGCGTCTCGCGATGCCGGGCTGCCCCACGCCGGTGTACCCGGTCATCTTCAGGACCGCGTTGACGCTGTCCTAAACCGCGAGCCTGACCACCCTGAGCCGAGCGTCACGTTCGCCCATCGTCATCCCGACGAAGCACCATTCACGTTGCGTAGTTTTCTGTGGCCGCATCGTTGGCGAATCTCGGGGGCCCTTCTTCTTGTTGTGCTCGAGAGTCTTGCGCTTCAGGCTGGGCCGCTGCTGACACAGATCGGGATCGACGACGGGGTCACACCCGGTAACAAGTCGGTTCTCGTTTGGGTCGCGTTCGCCTACGTGTGCTCAATTCTTGTTGGTGCAGTGAACAGCCGGGTGCGCATCCGTTACACCGGGACCCTGGGAGAAGACCTAACGCGGTCGTTGCGTATCCGGGTATTCAGCCACCTGCAACGACAATCGTTGGACTTTTACACCAGCGAAAAAGCTGGCGTGCTGATGACCCGCATGACCAGCGATGTCGAGGCGCTCTCCCAGCTCTTCCAAGAGGGTCTGGTCAACTTCGCGGTGCAAGGGTTCACGCTGCTTGTCATCACCGTCGTCTTGTTTTTCCTCGACCCCTATCTTGCGGCAGTGACTCTGGTCGCCGTCGTGCCGGTCACCTTGGTGCTCAGCAATTGGTTTCGGCATCGTTCCGACGCTGCCTATGGACTCGTCCGTGACCACATCGCACGGGTTCTCTCGGACTTACAAGAGAGCCTGGCCGGAATCCGTGTCATCACCGCTCACAACCGTCGCCGTCACAATGTGATCAACCACACCAATGTCGTTGGTGACCATAAGGACGCCAACCTGAATGCGATCCGAGCGGCATCGATCTACACACCCGGAACCGAAGGCATTGCCATCTTCGGGCAGGCGCTTGTGCTCCTCATCGGCGGGCGCAGGGTGATCAACGGCGACCTCGAGATCGGAGAACTAACAGCATTTCTGTTGTACCTGGCCGCCTTCTTTGCGCCGATCCAATCGCTCACCCAGCTCTACAACGGATACCAACAGGGACAATCAGCTGTCACCAAGTTGCGCGGTCTTTTGTCCACTGCCCCGTCAGTGCCAGAAGCCGAAAAGGCGACCGTCCTTCCGCCCATCGACGGTCGGATCGAGCTAGACCACGTCACATTCGGCTACGACCCTGCCGTGCCGATCCTGCGAGACGTCAGCCTGTCATTGGCCCCAGGCGAGTCGATCGCTGTTGTTGGCGCAACCGGCGCGGGTAAATCCACCATCGCCAAACTAATCACCCGGTTCTATGACCCACAACAGGGCACAGTCCGCATCGACGGACATGACTTGCGCGACATCACCATCGAGTCCTTGCGCAGCCAGTTGGGCATCGTACCGCAAGAGCCGTTCCTCTTTGCTGGCACCGTGCGAGACAACGTCAACTTCGCTCGGCCCGACGCGACCGACCTAGAGATCTGGCAGGCACTCACCGCGACCGGAATCGACGACCTGGTCGCTGGACTCCCCCAGTCGATCGACACACCAGTCCATGAGCGCGGTACATCGCTCTCCGCTGGTGAGCGTCAGCTGTTGGCATTGGCCCGGGCATTTCTTGCTCGGCCTCGTGTTCTTGTGCTGGACGAAGCCACGTCGAACCTGGACCTCCAATCCGAGGCCAAGGTCGAGCAGGCACTCGATGCCCTGCTCGATGGTCGCACGGCCATCATCATTGCGCACCGCCTAGCCACCGCCATGAAGGCCGACCGCATCGCCGTTGTAGAGGCCGGCTCAATCGTCGAGTTGGGCACCCATGCCGAACTCGTAGAGCTGGGTGGCTACTACGCCTCGATGTATGCCACCTGGGTACGCCACAGCAGCTAGCCCACTGAATCCAAGCAGGCACGGTTGCATATCCACGCCTGTTCTACAGTGAAGGCATGCTTTCACTTCGTAAGAACGCAATCGACCTGGGCATCGTGGTCAAGGACAGCGCAACCTCGCTGGCCTTCTATCGCGACCTGCTTGGCATGGAACACACGGCCGACACACCAATGCCAGGAGCCGTGCCAGCCACCATGCACCGGCTGATGTGTGGCGACACCATGATCAAGCTCGTCAGCTACGACGAGACCCCTAGCGCCGAGGCTGCACCTGGCGGAATATCTGGCGCAACGGGACTTCGCTATTTCACGATGCATGTGTCCAACCTGGCCGAAGTCACCGAGGCGTGCAGCCAAGCCGGGGTTCGAGTGATTATCGACCAGCTCGAAATCCGTCCGGGGGTGACCATCTCAATGGTCGCCGATCCTGATGGCAACTGGGTCGAATTCATCAACGACACAACCGGCTGACCGAGCGCGCTCACATCTCGGGCGCGAACCTCGCTGATACACATTCTTGCGCGGAGCCAACTCAGGTCAGGCTCTTGTGATCGAATAGAGGCCTATGACAGATCAGCAGTCGACCGAGACGTCCACGCCCTTCGCTTCAGCGCTCGCGGGTCTCACCATGCGAGGCATCGGACCAGCCTTCATGGGCGGCCGTATCGCCGATATCGCCATTCATCCCAGCAAACCATCAACCTGGTACCTGGCTGTTGGGTCCGGCGGGGTCTGGAAGACAACAAATGCTGGCACAACCTGGACTCCAGTGTTCGACGACCAGAAGTCGTTTTCCATCGGTTGTGTCACCATCGACCCCAACCAGCCCGACGTTGTATGGGTGGGTACCGGCGAGGCCGTTAGCGGCCGCCACGTTGCGTGGGGTGACGGCGTGTACCGCAGCCTCGATGGTGGCACTACCTGGCAGCACATGGGACTCGTCCGATCCGAACACATCGCAGACATCCTGGTCGACCCCCGTGACAGCAGCACTGTCTACATAGCAGCGGAAGGGCCCTTGTGGTCTAGCGGAGGCGACCGCGGCGTCTACAAGACAACCGATGGCGGAGTTAGCTGGGACCAAGTCCTGCAGATCGATGCCGATACCGGTGTGACCAGCCTGGCGTTCGCTCCTGAGGATCCCGACACCCTCTACGCGGCTGCGTACCAGCGCCGTCGTCGTGTCTGGAGCTTCCTCGGAGGCGGCCCAGGTTCGGGCATCTACAAGACCTCAAACGGCGGCGACTCGTGGCGCGAAATCACACAGGGCTTACCAAAAGGCGTCAAGGGAAAGATCGGCATGGCCGTCACTGCTGCTGCGCCCGACACCGTCTATGCCACGATCGAGGCAGACGAAGAAACACGCGGCTTCTACAGGTCAACTGACCGAGGTGAAAGCTGGGTCAAACGAAACGACTATCTCTCGGGCGGCACGGGCCCGCACTACTACCAAGAACTATTCGCATCGCCGACCGACCCCGACCGGGTCTACCAGGTCGATGTGTTCGTGCACTGGACTGCCGACGGCGGCCAAACCATCAAGCGGCTAGAGACCGGCAAGACCAAGCACTCGGACAATCATCTCGTGTGGATCGATCCCGACAATGGCGATCATCTATTAGTCGGCGCCGATGCTGGCCTGTACGAGACCTTTGACCATGGCGACTCATTCCGCCACGTACCGAACCTGCCGATCTCGCAGTTCTACCGAGTAGCCGTAGACAACACCGAACCGTTCTACAACATCTTGGGTGGAGCACAGGATCTAGGAACCCTGTTCGGCCCATCCCGCACGACGGGCGTCGAGGGCGTTCGCAGCCAGGATTGGACGGTCACGTTGGGCGCCGACGGCTATCACGTTGCCTTCGATCCCGATGATCCAGCGATTTGCTACATGGAATGGCAGAACGGCAACGTGATGCGTATGGACCGCCGAACCATGGAGCTGCAAGACATCCAGCCCCAAGGCGCCATCGGCGATGACCCCGAGCGATGGAACTGGGACTGTCCCATCGTCGTAAGCCCACACAGCCCAAGCACCATCTATGTGGCGTCACAGCGGGTATGGCGCAGCGATGATCGTGGTGACAGCTGGACGGCGATCAGCGGCGACCTGACCCGCAACATCAACCGTTACGAGTTGCCAGTGGCCTCGGCCGACGAGGGTGGTTTGGTGCAGAGCGTCGACGCTCTGTGGGACCACATGGCCATGTCCATGTACAGCACGATTACCCATCTAAGCGAGTCACCGGTAACACCCGGGGTGCTCGTCGCCGGCAGTGATGATGGCCTCGTGCACGTGACCAACAATGGCGGCGCCTCGTGGCGGTCCAGCGGCGCCTTACCTGACTTCCCCGGCAACGGTTTCGTCAACAACGTGAAGGCCTCTCAACATGACGATGCCGTGATCTTCGTAGCTGCAGATGCCCACAAGAACGGCGACTACACGCCCTACCTCTTTGCGAGTAGCGATCAGGGTGCGACCTGGCAATCGATCGCGGGCGATCTCCCCGAGGACACCATTGTCTGGTCGATCGAGCAAGATCACGTTGACCCAGATCTGCTCTTCATCGGTGCCGAATACGGCGTGCACGTCAGCGTGAACGGCGGACAGAACTGGCACAAGCTTGCTGGCGCACCTCCGATCTCCTTTCGTGACATCGCGCTTCACCGTCAGTCCGAAGACCTAATTGGCGCCACATTTGGACGGGGTTTCTACGTCCTCGACGACTACACCGCGTTGCGTCATCTGAACGACGACACTCTCCAGGCCGAGGCAGCTTTGTTGCCTGTGCGCGACGCATGGTGGTACGTGCCGCATCAGACGGCGCAGTCCGAAGGCCAGGTCACTCTTGGCTCCACCGCGTTCGCTGCCAAGAATCCCGATGCGGGCGCCTGTTTCACCTATCACCTGAGCACCGAGGTGCTATCGGCAAAGAAGCAGCGCCACGAGCAAGAAAAGGCGGCCCTCAACAACCTGTCCGACATCACCTGGCCAGGCTGGGATGTGTTGTGGGACGAGCACAACACCACCGACCCCCGGGTCTTGTTGGTCGTGCTCGATGCTCATGGCCAGACCGTCAGGCGGCTGGCAGCCGAAACCAAGCCGGGCCTGCATCGCCTCACCTGGGATCTGCGCTTGCCAGCGCCCGATCCCGTACAGCTCGAACAGCCTGACTTTAAGGAGCCGTGGGAGAGCGAGCCCAAGGGTCCACTCGTCGCACCCGGTACCTATTCGGTCCAGATTGTCCGCATCGATGCCACCGGCTCTACGTCGCTCACCGAGCCACAGCCGTTCTTTGTGAAGCCAACCCCTGCCGTGGCAGCTCAGCCAGACCTGGCCGAGTCCGCTGCGTTCAATCACCAAGTGTGGCAACTGCACCATGCGGTCCTGCACGCAACCAAGGGACTTGGCGACACCCGCAAACAGATCAAGGAACAACGAGCCGAGCTAGCAGTGTCACCGTCGTCGACCGCCGAACAGTTGGTGGCTCTCGAGGCAACACACGCCGCCATCGAACAGCATGCAATGGCGCTACTCGGTGACCCGGCCCGCGAGAAACTCCACGAAGCTCAATCACCCTCGATCAAGGGTCTAGTTGAGCGGATTGCTGGTCATCTCTGGGACACAACCCAGGCGCCGACTGCGGCGCAACGAACCATGCTCGAACGAGCAAGCAGCGAGTTCGACGCGTATCTAGCTGCCGTCGAAGTCATTGATATCGGTTAGCGCGCTGTCCAGATCAACCGGACAGGGAACGGGACTGCCGCGTGTCGTCAGTCGCTAAGTGAGTACACCCGTTCGGCTGTACCCCAGAACATCTGGTCTCGCTCATCAGGCGTGAACCGGGCTGCGATCTTCTTCAGCGCGTTCCACATCACGCGATACGAAACCGACAGCCTGTCCACAGGGAAATTACTTTCGAACATGCATCGCTCTGGGCCGAAGCAGTCGATCGCGTGCAGATACCACCGTTCGTGAGCGGCCACTATCTCGTCACTGGTGGCGGGGGTGCCACGACTATGCCAGCCGTAACCGTTGTCTGGCATTGCGAGGCCCCCGATCTTGGCCACCACGTTCTCGTTCTTCGCGATCGCAGCAATGTCGTCTTGCCAGACGGGGTAGATCTCGTCGAGCTGCCCCTGCCAGGCACCGACCCCGATGGGTGTGCCGAAATGATCCAGCACCATCGTGGTGCCAGGCGTTGCCGCCGCTAACACAGCAACCTCGCGGTTCTGGAAATGGTAATTCCACGAGTCATATGTGAGGCCGCGCTCGCCCAGCCGGGCAAGTCCACGACGGAAGGCTGGATCAGCGCTGATGTAGGGCGATGATTGTCCGGCGATTTGCATGTCGGTCATGTCTGGGGTGTGCGCAATGGCATGGCGGATACCCCGAAACCGGCCCTCGCCAGCACTCACATGGGCATCGAGCACCTCGTCCAGTTCGGGCCGACGAAGATCAGCATTTGCCACGATCGCTCTAATCTCGGCCTGACCCGACCGCTCAGCTGAATGTGCTGCCTGTTCGGCTACGAACTCGGTTTCACCGACAGATCGCAAATGCTTCGGGCCATCCGTCCGATATGCCGCATGACATTCGACGAACACCGTGGCCTGGATGTCGTGACCCGAGCTCGTATCGCCATGTAACTCATCGAGGCCATAGGGCCATGGGCCCTCGGCGGGCCAAAGATGATGATGAGGGTCGATGATTCGCTGGTCGGGGTCAACAACGTCCTCGACCACTTGATCAAGCCATTCTTGAGATCCAGGTTCCATTGTGTTTCCTTACGAGTGGTCGTTGCAGCGCCAACCTTGCAAGTATGGCTTAGGCCAGGCTTTCATTTTCTATAAAGATGCATTCGCCGGGGCAGATCAGCGCTGCCCGTACAACAGCCTTCTCGTGTTCATCGGGCACCGCTGCCTGGCTTTCGGCCATACCTGGATCATTCAACGCAGCGCCGTTCTCGCACACGTACGCGATGCCATCTTCGAGCAGCGTGAAGACCTCGGGTACAACATCAACACACAAGCCATCGCCGGTACACAGATCCTGATCGATCCACACTCGAAACGCAGTCCTGGTCGCAAGTTCTACTACGCCCCCTTGTGAGGAGCTCTCTTGCATCGACATCGACGATAAGTGTTGCCGTTGGCAGCGCTCTTCGACACGTCAAACGTGCGAAATATCAGGAAACCTTCGGTTCACAGCGATGGGGCTGGCACCTCGAGCGCCAACAGCTATGCAACTGACCTAATGCCCGGCCGCCGGAGATCTTCAGTATCAGGACGCCGGCCCCGAGTCTGCCCGATCGCAAACAGACCGTGCCGCGCCAGCGGGCTCGGCGGCAACTTCGTGCTCGCTACACACCCATCGTCAGCAAGTACAGCTTTGCGAGTTCAGCCGGCAGCGACTCGACATCGTCGATAACCAGATATCTACCGTCCGGGCACATGTCACGCAGATAGTCGTGTCCTGCTGGATCGATGGTCACACAAAACGTCTCAATGCCAGCGTTGGTTGCATCGCGTAACGCTCGAGCGGTGTCATGCATGCCGTATTCACGGTCGTTGCGATCACGGCCATAGTCGGTGTCTTGGGGATAGCCGTCCGAGACCACGATGAGCAGCTTGGTCTGCGCTGCCACTGCACCGAGCTTGGCAGCTGCATGGCGCACTGCCGGTCCCATCCGCGTGTAACGAAGCGGCTTCATCGCTGCGATGGAAGCCCAAGTCGATGACGATGCCCGGTCGCCGAAGTCCTTACCAATCTTGAACTCGACGTTGTCGCGACCAGTGCCAGAGAACCCGTAGACAGCGTAGGTGTCGCCCAATTCGTGCAGCGCGTCGGCCATCAGCGCCACCGCGTCTTTGGCAACATCGAGAACCCGACGAACGGGTTCGATCGTCCGTCGCTCATCCCATATCGGCCCATAGGACATCGGGTCGTCCATTGGATCACCCACCGCCTCGAAGGCTTCGGGTTCGGGTAGCACCGACGGAGAACTTGTCGATGCACTCAAGTCCACCAGGAAGGCAGTTGCGACATCTCGAGCCGCACGATCACGGCGAATTTGCAGCCGATCGTCGACAGGAGCCCCGCTGCGTCGGTCCACGACCGCTTCGATAGCTGCGTCAAGATCAATTTCGTCGCCATCGAGAGAGCGATGCACGCGCACCAGATGTTGGGCCGGCAGCTGCAGCATCCGGCGCCGGATATGTGCCCGAAGCGGCTGATGACGTTGACGAACCTCTGCGATAAATTCATGGTCGTCGCCGACGAGTCGTTCTTCGATCACTCGGCACCATGCCGATCGGTGTTGACCCGCGTGATAGTCCCACTCGTCATAGACGAACGTGCGGGTCTTGGCTGGCAAAGTGCCATCGGCTTTGATGGTCGGCAGTTGCAGGCCCGATGGAAGCCGTTCGGTGTCGTCGGTTTCGTTCGCTGCTTGCTCATAGTCACCCAGATCAGAACTGAGCTGACCGCCGCCTTGGCGATCGCCGTCGACAACCTCGTTGGGTGTTCCGCCATCAAGAGATACGCCCGTTGTTGCCTCCGAGGCCAAACCATCAGCTTCGCGGTCGCTCTCAGGACCCGGCAGCGCTGTTGTATGAAGGTGACCTTGATGCGGCCGATCAAGCAGGTGCATCAGGTCGCCAGCGATCCGTTCGCTCGTCCTGCTTGTTGCACCTGTGTCCTGTGCCTGGTCAAGCAGCTGGATTGCAGCTGTTCTCCGCTGGTCATCATCTGGAACGGCTAGCACTCCAAGTGTGTGGAGCCGCAAGACTCGTAAGGTCGCCACGACTGGTTCGAGAGTCCCAACTTGGGCGTACTCGCACGGCAGCGCCGCCACGGCATCCTCCAACACCTTCCCCAAATCACCGCTGGCGCCAGGAAAACTCCGACGGATCTCGGCGGTTACGCGGTGATTCTCAACAAGATCAAACAGGCGGCTGTACAACGAAGCGCCTGCCGGAACCAGGTCGTCGCCACCACTCGCCTGCTTCAATAGCTGGTGGAGAAGCACTGTGCGATACAACGCCCGGCTATGCAATGTTGCTGGCAGCACGACGCCGCCTTCGGAAGGCTCGTCGGCCCAGGGCCAACAGCCTGATTGGTCGTCAACCGTTGCGAATGTGACTGGTTGCCCAACCAGTGCTTCGGCCAACAGCGATAGCGAGGCCTGTACCTCGCTTAACGGGATCACGGAAAGATGATGTCAACGATGTCGGCGACGGCTGTCTGCATATCTCTATCATCGCTGATTGCCTGGACCAGCGCCGCCTCGCACGCCCGGCGGGGCGCAACCCCTTGCATGATGAGATGGCCTGCGTAGACAAGCAATCGAGTACTCACGCCATCCTCGAACCCGCGCTCTCGCAGGTTGCGAGTCTGGGCACCGCAGCGCGCCAATCGCACCGCCGTGTCATGGTCCACACCGGTCTCGGTCGCAACAATGACAGCTTCGGATTCAACATCTGGGTAGTCGAATTCGATGCTGACGAACCGCTGACGAGTGGAAGGTTTGAGATCCTTCAGCACGCTCTGATAGCCCGGGTTGTAAGAGATGACCAACAAGAAATCGTCGTGGGCCTCCAGCATTTCGGCGGTCTTGTCGATCGGTAAGACACGTCTGTGGTCTGTGAGCGAATGGATGATCACCGTCGTGTCCTTTCGGGCTTCGACGACCTCGTCGAGATAGCAGATCGCACCAGATCGGACGGATCGAGTTAGTGGCCCGTCCATCCAGACTGTCTCGTCGCCCGACAGGAGATACCGCCCGACCAGATCGGTCGCAGTGAGGTCTTCGTGACACGCAACGGTGGAGAGTTCACGACCTAGGCGCCACGCCATATGTTCTACAAACCGAGTCTTACCGCAGCCTGTCGGTCCCTTGAGAAGCACCGGAAGCCGGGCAGCAACGGCCGCCTCGAACACCGATGCCTCGTCGGCCAGAGGAAGATAAAAGGGCCCGTCCACGCCCTAGAACCTAGTGCTCGAATCACCAGGATAAGCCATTGATGGATGGGCTATTCTGAGACCATGGCGCCCCAACTGACAAGTTCCGTTGTTCCACCTCTTCTCGACGGCGAGCCACGTGCGCCGTTCGGGCCACGTCACACGGTCGGTCGCCCATTAAGAATATTGCTCGCTCTCGGGTTGATCGCTTCGGCATGTTCCGGTTCCGACGCCGCTTCGGCCGAATCGGCCACAGAGCCCCTATCAACAGAGCTCCTATCAACAGAGGCCGTGTCACCAGAGCCGACGCAGGAACCAGCAGCAACGCTGGAGCCGGTCGCCACCGTCGGTCCCGAGACTGCTGATCGAGACTTTGCACCGGTGGCTGCCGAGATCGAAGCCTTCGTCAACGAACGAGGCCTGAATGGTGCTGGCATCGTGGTTGTTCATCGCGACGAAGGTGAGATCTACCGCGATTACTTCGGCGAGTTCAGTGAAGACCGCATTAGCTTGATCGCCTCATCGTCCAAGATGATCTCGGCCGGTGTGTTACTCAAGCTGCACGAAGATGGAGCGCTCGACATTGACATGCCGCTGCGTGATTACATCGACTGGGCTGACCCAAAGTCAGACATCACCGCAGCGCAGCTCATGTCGAATAGCTCCGGTTTGGTCGGGCTAGGTCCGAATCTGTTGTACGGGCCTTACATATGCCAAAGGTTACCAACCGAAGAACTCGAGTCCTGCGGTGAGGCCGTGCTTAGCGGCACCGCCGATGATGCCGATGTCATTGCACCCGACACTGAGTTTCGTTACGGCGGTGCCCAGTGGCAGGTCGCCGGCGCTGTCGCCGAAACCGTCTCGGGCAAGCCTTGGTCCGAGCTTGTAAACGAGATCTATGTCGAACCATGTGGTCTCGACAGTCTCGGCTACATCAGCTTGGGCTCTGTTGCCAGTAGCGCCCGCGGTTATCCCACGGCTTTCGGCGGCGACCCAGATGGCGTTGATGCAACCGAGAACCCCAACATCGAGGGCGGCGCCTACATCACAACCAGCGAGTACGGCGAACTATTACTCATGCACCTGCGTGGTGGCGTATGTGGCGAGACACAGGTGTTGTCCTCAGACTCGCTCGACACGATGCACGCCGACCGCATTGACGCTGCCTATGGCGGCAGTGCGTGGCCAAACACCGGTTACGGCATGGGATGGTGGGTTGACCGCCAGACCGGCCGAATTAGCGACGGTGGCGCCTTTGGCACAGTCCCTTGGCTCGATCTCGACGACGGATACGGCGTGTACCTCGTCATCGAAGACACCAGCGATGCCGGCCGCGAGCTCGCTGGCCGGATCGAAGATCTCATCCACACAACCGTCGCTGGCTAGCGACCGCCCAGAAGCAGCTCACCTACATCCAGGCCCGCCGATCGGTCTCGACCGAATGCAGGGCTACATCACGAATCAGTTCCGCTTGTTCGAGTGGGATCATGCCTATCGACACGTCGCCCGCCGCCGTCGAGAACGTCACGGTCGCTAGTCCCCGACGCCGCTCGAACAGTCGCTGCCCAACGGTCACGCCATTCACCTTGCGTAGCAAGGCCTCCTCACGTTGCCAGCCCACGAAGGCCCGGTGGATACCAATCGCGTCAGATGTGATCGCCCACCGACGAAGACGAACCAGGCGCATGGTGCGCGCCGCCACGTAGGGCACGGACAACAGAGCGAGCAAGCTCCACCAACCGATCACGAACCCGAGCGTCGCTGACACCAGGGCCGCAAAGACTGCCGCCGTGCGCGTCTTCAGAAGTATCTCGGCTTTTGAGACGGACTGATCGAAAACCTCAACACCGTCAGATCCTGACAGCACGAGTCGCCGGACCATGTGCATCTGCTCAGCAGAACAACCTGGCAAAGCGATGTTCGCGTTGCCGATGGTCGCAAGATTCACGCGATGCAGCGACCACCACCGTTCGAGTAGCCCCTGCCGAGTCCGCACTATCTGGACACGAGGTATTGGCGCCGCCACGCTCGTCGTCGACAACAGCCCCGCATCGCGCCTCAAGCCCGCTGCAGTAGAAAGCAGCGTCAAGTTCCACTCGGTGAGAACCACTCGAGCCAGGTTCAACGTCATACTGAATACCAACCCAGCGGTCAGCGCCAGCGGCACAAACCACAAAAACCACCCGGGCCCCGTGGGTTTGGCCAGGTCGCTCAAGCCGAACGGCACAACGCGACCGAGTTGACTTGCGAGCGCGAACAGCGGGGCTAGCAGAACCAGCCCAGCAAAGGGAGGCTGTGAGAACGCAATCCGGACAATCCGGCGCGGTGTATGTCGCAGCAATACCTGTTCCTGTGGCTTAGGTTTCGTCTCAGCATCCTGCTCACCAGATTCCGCCACTGGGGAGGAGCCGCGTTGGTTCGCAACAGCTTGCTGCAACGTTCGGGCAACGTCGAACTCTGCCGTCTCTGTTCCCGCGGTGTCTAGCGAAATCTGCACCAGCGACAGGAAACGATGCAACACCTTCTGCTCAAGCGACACACTCTGGACCCGGCTCAGCGGGATCGACAGCCTTTGCTGCTGCATGATGCCTCGGCGAATCACCAACTCGCCATTGTCGAGCTCAAATGTACAACGCCACCACTGCAGCGCAGCGGCGGCGAAGAGCCCACTTCCGATAACGACAACCAACCCGGCGAAGGCCAATACCGACGGTAGGCGAGCGCCAACAAATCCGACAAAAAGCAGTATCTGGACAACCCCTATCGCCCCCAGCGCGCGAAACGCGAGGAAGACGACGGCCCACAGCGACTGCCGATGGGGCGTTCGAAGATCCACAGGAGTGAAGTCCTTCACCGGTCCTCGGACAGGTCGCCCGCCCGGTCGACCATCAGAGCCTTCAGCTGCTCTGCGATGTCCACCGGCAGGCCGTGAATCTTCAGATCTGGGCCCGCCGAGTTGACTTCGAGCATCGCTATCCCGTAGTGACGCTGCACTGGACCTTGGCGAATTTGAGCGTGTTGCACGCGCACAAACGGAACCGTCGACACTCGGCGCACCAACACCCCGCTGCGGTACGAAATATCGTGGTTGCGCACCTGGTACCCGATGTGGCGCACCTCGACAACGCGGATAAGCGCCGATATAGCTGTCAGTGCAACCAGTGCCCCTGCGGCCACCAACGGGATCCATGAGTCCCGTCCACCCCGATTGGCAATGACCAGCCAGGCGGTAACACCACACGCTGTTACCGCTCCGCCAAAAAGACTCATGCCAAGCAACGACACCCTCAACCAGTTGGAGTCGACAGGCTCGAAGCGATCGTCCTGGAGCCTAGGAAGCGAATCGGCCCCAATCGGCTCATTTATAAGGTCGGCCACGGCACCGACGGTAGCGGTTCCAACCGAATGCCATCGACGGCCTAAGCTCCACCTGTGGCCGTCCTCGCCGATCCAAACGAAGCTCCGCCCGGCTTTGGCGGCATGGTGGCACCTGCCGACGCGCTACCGGCCGTTTTGCCGACCGACCGTCTACTCGCTGGCGGCAAAGCCGTTCCGGGTATTCGCTCGGACCTGCGAAAGATATCCAATCAACGCAGCGCTCTCGCTGTCGTACTTGTCGTCACCGAGCCAATCGCGATCATCTGGCTTGCGGTTGAGCTTGCTCACCCTGTGTCGTGGGTCCTGGCTTTCCTGCTCATGGGGCGCCAATACGCACGGTTCGCATCGCTTGGTCACGAAGCCGTGCATCGCACGCTCTTTACCAACAAGAAGCTCAATGACGTGGTCGGCCGGTGGATCCTGTCCTATCCGTCGTGGGTCCCGTTCGAGCTCTACCGCCGCTCTCACCTTAATCACCACCGCGATGAGATGGGGCCCAAAGAACCAGACAAGGCGCTGTACCGGGCGTACCCGATTACCCGCGCCAGCTTCCGTCGCAAGCTCATCCGAGATGCGACCGGCCAAACAGGGATCAAGCTCTTCAGAGGACTCATTCGGGCTACGTTCAAGCGCAAGCCTCCAGCAGTGAAGATCATGCTGTGCCAGGTCCCACTCGTTGCGGCCTTTGTCCTGATTGGACGCCCCGAGCTGTACGTCCTGCTTTGGTGGCTTCCTCACGTGACTGTATGGAGGGTTATCAACCGGCTTCGCTCAGTGGCCGAGCATGGCGGACTCATGCAATCTGCTGATCGACGCCAGACCACCCACGATGTAAAGCAAAGCCCCATCTCTTCGTTCTGGCTCGTGCCGTTCAACATCGGCTGCCACCTGGCACATCATGTTGATATGGCGGTCCCGAACTGGAACCTGCCAAAACTGCAACAAGAGCTTGTTGCCTCGGGTTGGGTCACAGCAGAGTACAGCTACCCGAATTACCGATCATTGTGGCGTGCTCTTAGCTCTGCTCCGCGTCATGACTGAACCTGGGCGCACGAGTACCACCAAGCTTGACATCCAGTCCCCAACCATTCTGCTCGAGTGTTTCGCCGGCCAAGACCAATACTTCGCAGGTCTTCACCAGCTCGCCGATCGGTCGTCGTTGGTTCTCAAGCAGTAGCACCGCGACGACGGTGCTACTCGTGTCCATGATGGGGACCGCCACACCCAGCCACCAGCGACCGTCGGTATCGCGCAACGCGTTCCCGATCACTGTTTCACCTGAGGTCATCTACCTTTCAACAATCTCTTGAACGGACCGATACCAGTCCGACCCACTGGTCTCATCGAGAACGTCGCCCGAACGGCAGATGATCTGCGACGATGCGATGTCATCTGACGAGGCACAGGCTTGCTCTGAAGTGCGCTCAACTCGCGAGCAGAACCGTGGCGGTGCCGGGCGTCGTTACCGTTCCTGCCTCGTTGGCGACAAACAATTCGAGGCTCACCAGCCTGGCCGCAATATCGACGGCAACTACGGTTCCCCCGCTAACCAGTGTTTCGCCAAGGTGCGTAGCCAGGCGATTTTGGTAGCCGAAACGAACCAAGTTGTCGTCTGGGCCCAGCCAGTTCAGAACCGTTTGGGTGATCCAGTCCCCTTGCAGCGGCCCGTCGACGACGATCCCAGCATGTCCTTCGCCCTCGGTCGCATACGCAGCGTCATAGTGGATGCGGTGAGGGTTCCAGACAGCAGCGTTGTACAGGAACAGGCTGACGTTACTCGGTGTGTGGCGTCGCTGAGGAAGCACATCGCCCACCATGATCTCGCTGATTGCAGGTGCGCTCGTGAGCACTCGGGTGCTGGTTTCGTCGGCATCACTGGGCTTGGCATCGGGTCCAGGCGTGTCCTGCGGGGTGCTCATCGCGCAATACCCGTTTGGTGTTCAGACATAACCAAACGCCCCTCGGCATCGACAACCTCTGTCTGATATTCGAGAAAGATCAGCGGGCCCGATCGTCCCTGCTTCTCAGACAATCCAACAAGTGTGCGGGTCGCTGTAAGAACGTCGCCAGGCCGAATCGGTCGGCGAAGATCAACGTTGGTCCCGCCTGCCATCATCCGCTTAAGCGGTAATGAGGGCCCCTGCCGAGCGCGTCGAGCAAGGCCATCGTTGCGCATCGCGTCCATTGCAGGAATCTCGGCAAAGAGATTGAAGACGAACATCGGCGGTGCTTCGTCACCAGCCAGATACTTCTTCTGTTGCTGCTCGGTCGCCGTCGAATACTTGACTATGTCACGACGCGAGATCTCGACCGTTGCTGGCGGGTCGGCGGTGCCGACCCAACTTAAATGTTCGTCCGTCAGTAGTGCCATGGAACAGACATTAGTGGTCAGGTCTCACCCCGGTGCTATGGCGTCTACCGCAACCGCGAAGTCGGTGTCGTACATCGTGAGGCCACCGGCATCGTGCGTCGTGATGGCAATGTCGACCTTGTTATAGACGTTGAACCACTCGGGATGATGATCGGCCTTGTCGGCCATGATCGCTACCCGAGTCATGAAGCCGAACGCCTCGCTGAAGTTCGCGAACTGCAACGACCGTTTGAGCTTGAAGCCGTCGCGATGCCACAACGAATGGTCGCCCAGCCACGTATCGATCTCATCATCGGTAAGCAGCGCCGGGCGAGCCATGTCGTTATCCCAGTGGGTCGGCGAACGGATCAGCCGGTGCTGTAGCGGGAACTGTCATCAGTGACCCCAGAGAGCCACCCAGCCCAACCGAAATTTCGGTTGCGGCCATTGCGATCCAACGGTCATAACCACTGGCTTCGATCTCATTAGCCAACTCGGCTGGTCCGTAGTCAACGATGCGACCATTTACCAACACGTGTACCCAGTCAGCATTCAGTTCCGCGAGCAACCGGTTGTAGTGCGTAATGGCGATGACGCCCATGTTGCGGTCGTTAGTTTCTTGCTCGACACGAGCCGAAGCCAGCCGCATGGCATCGACATCGAGACCAGAGTCCAGCTCGTCCAGGATTGCGAACTTGGGCGCCAGCACGCCAAGCTGCAGCGTCTCGTTCCGCTTCTTCTCACCTCCGGATAGATCAACGTTGACCGGGCGGTCTAACAACGCGGCAGGGATCTTCAGTCGGGCTGCCTCGCTCGCGATGGCAGCGTCGACTGTTGTGGTGTCGCGGCCTGCCGCTTCGAACGCGGCCCGCATCATGACGGGGACACGAACACCTGGTACCTCGGTCGGGTACTGCATCACTAGGAACATGCCAGCCTGGGCACGTTCATAAGGCGACAGCTCAAGCAACTCGACGCCGTCGAGGCGCACTGAGCCACCAGTAACGGTATAGCCAGGTCGTCCCATCATCACTGCAGCCAGGGTCGACTTGCCAGCGCCGTTCGGCCCCATGATCGCGTGGACTTCGCCACTCTTGACCGCAAGGTCGAGTCCGCGCAGGATCTGCTTGTCACCAATTCGGGCCGATAGATCTTCGATAATCAGTTCACTCATGATGCACCTCCGGCACTACCGGCATTCGGTATCTGGATGCTGACGAGAACCTCGCCGTCTTTGACCACAACGGGGTAGGCCGCCACTGGTCGGGTTGCTGGCAGGGTCTCGGCGGCTCCGGTCGTTAAGGAGAAAAATGATCCGTGCTTCCAGCATTCGATGGTGCAGTCGTCGAGATCGACATCGCCTTCGGCCAACGAGAAGTCGGCATGGCTGCACTCGTCGTTGATAGCGAACCAACAGTCGTGGCCCCGCACGACGGCCAGGCGATGACCACCCACGTCGAATCGCCGAGCTTCGCCCACAGCGAGATCATCCTCGTTGCAGACAACGGTCGGCATTGGATCGGTAGCGATTTCGGCACTCATACAGCAACCACTTCACGGAGTGACCCGCTGCCGAGCTTCTTTGCAATCGCCGCTCGAAGTGACGGTTCGGTAGTTGTGATTGGTAGGTCGGCGATTACCTCATCGAAGAAACCAGCCACGATGAGCTGATCGGCGACCTCGGGCGGCACACCACGGGTTTCGAGATAGAAGCGCTGTTCTTCGTCGATTGGCCCAACCGTTGACGCATGGCTGCACTTCACATCGTTGGTCTCGATCTCGAGATTCGGAACCGACTCGGCCCAGCTGTCGGCTCCCAACTTGATATTGCTGTTGGTCTGGTAGGCAACCGTTCCTGGAGCATCTTCAGACACACGAATGAGTCCGGTGTAGATCGCACGAGATGCATCGTCGACCACGCCCTTGAACAGCAAGTTGCTAGTGGTGTTTGGTGCGTTGTGGTCTTGGAACGTACGGAAGTCCAGGACTTGATCACTGTCGCCGAAGTAGATAGCGTCGAGATCGCCGTGGGCGCCTCGCCCCTGAAGACGACAGTCTGACCGCATGCGGGCGTAATGCCCGCCGAATGCAGAGAGCGACGACCGGAAGGTGCCCTGCTGGCCGACCTCGCTAATCTGCGAGCCGACTTGCCATACCCGAGCACCGAGTTGCTGCTGACCGACATAGCCAACATTGGCCGAGCCGCCACACGAAATCTCGATCTGAGGAACAACCAAAGCATCGATATCGGTGGATTCGAACACTTCAAGAATCTTGACTGCGCTCGAGTCGCCAGCATCGACGATGAGGCGGGTGAAAACAGCAGCACCGTCCTGGTCGATGAGGTGCACGACGATGACATCGTCTTCGATCATGGCGCCAGCCTTGACCGTCAGTCGTAGCGGTGCGGGGGCGAACAACTCGTTCATATCGCCGAACAAGTCACCGTTGCTATCAAGCCGAGGCGCATCGTCGGCCGCATCAGTGTCGACGAGCCCTTCGGCATGTACGACGATGCCGTTACGCGTTACCACCAGGTTCGGCGTCGAGTACCGGCTTTGGAGTGCTGACAACTCGACGGCATCGAGCGGCGCTGCGCTGTCCGCGACCGTATAACGCTCGAGTTCCAGGTTTTCGATGGGGCTGTAACGCCACTCTTCGAGTTCCCAGCTGGGCAATGAGGCACCGTCGAGATGCTGCGATGCCAGCGCACGACGATCTTGGCCACCCACAGAGTGAGTGGCCGAATTAAAGGGGTCCACTAGTTCTCTTTCTTCTTGCGGCGGAAAAAGCGACCGAGACCTCGGTTTGCTTTTTCTTCAGCGATTCGTTCTTCTTCGATATCAGCAAATATGTCTGGGCCAGCGTTTCGTACAATTTCTTCGGCCGAGTCGAGTAGCGCTGCAATCGAGTCATCCTCGCCAAGTGACGTTGGTTCGTCCGGAGTCGGTGGTGTTACCAAAGAACCATGGCGCCAATTGATATCGGCAAGCCGGGGCGCAAAGGAGCCACAGTCTTCGGGGCACCGCCAAGGGGCCTCGGGCGCGAGGTCGAGATCGCACTTGCGAACTGTGTCACCACTTGGGTACGAGCGGCTTTCGAAAAATTTGCAGTCTTGCCGCATCGGCATTTGTTGTCCCCTGTCGAACGAGCGCCAACGCTCAGCCTACAGAGCCCTCCATCTGGAGTTCGATCAGGCGGCTCCACTCGACGGCATATTCCATCGGCAGGTCTCGCGTGACAGGTTCGATGAAGCCGTTGACGATCATGCCCATTGCTTGTTCTTCGGACAGGCCTCGGCTCATTAGGTAGAACAGAGCCTCACCATCGACCTTGGACACGGTGGCTTCGTGACCCACGACTGCGTCGGGCGAGCCAATCTCCATGTACGGATAGGTATCGCTGACACTCTCGTCATCGAGGATGAGAGCATCACACTGCACGAAACTCTTGCAACCGTAGGCATCCGGTTCGACTCGCACAAGACCGCGATAGCTCGTTCGGCCGCCACCTTTGGAAATCGACTTGGAGATGATCTTCGATGTGGTCTCCGGCGCAGCGTGAGTCATCTTGGCGCCAGCATCTTGATGCTGACCAGGACCGGCATAGGCAGCGGACAGAACAGTGCCGGAGGCCTTGGGCCCAACCATGACGACCGCTGGGTACTTCATTGTCAGCCGGCTACCGATGTTGCCATCGACCCATTCCATATGGCCGCCCTCTTCAACGCGGGCTCGCTTGGTGACCAAGTTGAACACATTGTTCGACCAGTTCTGGATGGTGGTATAGGTCACACGGGCGTGAGGCTTGACCACGATCTCAACAACCGCTGAATGCAGCGAGTCAGTTGTGTACACAGGAGCTGAGCAACCCTCGATGTAATGGACCTTGGAACCTTCGTCAGCAATGATGAGTGTCCGCTCGAACTGGCCCATGTTCTCGGTATTGATCCGGAAGTACGCCTGCAGAGGAAGCTCAACTTCAGTATTTGGCGGCACGTAAATGAAACTGCCACCGGACCACACCGCCGAGTTGAGTGCCGAGAACTTGTTGTCATTGGGCGGGATGATCTTGCCGAAATACTGCTGGACCAGCTCGGGATACTCCCGTAATGCCGTATCCATATCGGTGAAGATCACACCCTGCTCTTCGAGGTCGACACGGTTCTTGTGGTAAACCACTTCGCTCTCGTACTGCGCTGTTACACCTGCGAAGTACTTGCGCTCGGCCTCGGGGATACCCAGCTTCTCGTAGGTGTCCTTGATCGAGTCGGGAACATCGTCCCAGTCCTTGGCTTGACCCTGCATTGGCTTGACGTAATAGAAGATGTTGTCGATGTCGATGCCGCCGGTGTCGCCGCCCCAATTTGGCATCGGGCGCTTTTCGAACCGCGTGAGGGACTTCATGCGGAAGTCACGCATCCACATGGGCTCGCCCTTCATCCACGACATCTCATTCACGATGTCGGTGGAAAGGCCCTTCTTTGGTTTGAACACGTAGTTTTCTTCGTCGCTCCAGCCGAGCTTGTAGCGGCCGAGACCAAGGTCCACGTCGGTGTTCGCCATGTGTTCATCCTTCGGTGAGCGCCAAATGCGGGCGCAAAGGTTGGGGTGGTAGTGATTCTAGGGAGTCAGTGGCTCTCGCCAACGCCTCAAGCCACACCTATGTTCCGGGGAACGCGCAGCTTGTGAGAAAGATGTGCATTGGGTCGCTGGCCCGGGCCCACTGGCATCTCATATCGGGAGCGGCGACAGCGATCCGTGACATTGCCGACATCACGTTGGTTGTGGCCCCAGCGCTAGTTAGTCGATTCTGCGTAGATCCTTAGCGAAACGATGACCTCGCTCAACATAGCTAGCGGCACCCATCGCTATCATTTCTTGGCTCGACTTGCCTTCGCGAATCTTGGCGGGGATACCAGCAGCCATTGCGCCGTCAGGGATCTGTGTGCCACCAAGTACCACGGCGCTAGCTGCAACCAAAGCGCCGTTACCGACAACAGCACCGTGGAGCACGACAGAGTTACTGCCAACGAGTGCATTGTTCAACACGGTGCAGCCTTCGAGATGTACGAGATGCCCGATCACACAATCGTCGCCAACCCGTGTCCATAGGTCGGGAGTCGTGTGGAGAACAGAACCATCCTGGATCGATGTGCGATCGCCGACAATGATCTCACCATCGTCGCCTCGCAGCACCGCACAGGGCCAAACCGTCGACTCACTTCCGATGATGACGCTGCCGATGATGACGGCTTCAGGATGAATGTACGCGTTGTTGGCGATGGTTGGCTCTTGCGAGCCAAGTGCATAAATAGGCATCAGTCAGGCAGATCAGTCAGAGCGATTCGGACACCCTCGCGTGCAGAAAACACCTGCGAGAGTCCAGCCTTTTCGCCGAGGTCCTGGGCGTACTGTTCGATGGCCACGAGCTCGTCGTCGGTATGGAGTGGATCGTGTGAGAACAGCACGAGTGACGACACGCCAGCCTGAAGCGCAACCTCGACGGCGTAGTCGGGCGTGCTGTGTCCCCAGTGCGCCCGCTTATCGAACAGTTCTTGTGGGTATTGACCATCGTGGATAAGTAGGTCAGCTCCGTCGCAAAGTTCCAGCACAGTATCGGCCACCTTGGTCGGATCATCGATGGGCTGCTGATGGTCCGGGATATACACGAGTGTCTTGCCGCCGACCTCGATGCGGTACCCACTGGTGGCGCTGGTGTGCGGCACCGGCCGGGCCCAGACCTTGGCGGTGCTGACCTGAAGGTCGTCGCACCAAAGATCGTGGATTCGTAATTCGCCGGCAAAGTCATCGATCGTGACCGGAAAGAACGGGGGCTTTATGAGGGTACGAATTGCAGCCTCAAGTGTCATTCCCTCATCGGGCGGCCCATAGATGTCGAGCACGCCTCCTGGGCACAACACAGGCGAGAAGAACGGTAAGCCGGCAACATGATCCCAATGCAGATGGGTCAGTAACACTGTTGCTTCAAGAGCACAGTCGCCTAACACCTTGGAATAGGCGAACAGGCCCGATCCCATGTCGAGGATGATTGGCTTCTCATCGGGAATGTCGATGACCGCACAACAGGTATTTCCACCGAAGCCCACATGCGTCGACGCGCTAAAGGGTGTAGAGCCTCGTACCCCGTAGAACGTCACCCCCGTGCTGACCACGAGACGCAGTGTACGACGAACTTCACACTCCGTGAGAGTTAACACCCTGTTCACCAGCTAGTGAATTCGGTCACTGCAGCGGCTGTCATACCCGACCTGATCAATCGGGCAACATCAACCAGCCACCACCACACACCGCCAAACCGTCAGAAATGAGTGTGTCTGCAATTCGTTTCACATCAGCTGCCGAGTCGGCGGCTCGGCCATATCGAGCGAGTTCGTTCATATCGATCGGCGAGCGCCGGAGCTCATCGACGAGACGACCGCGGACCTGGCGATCGGAACCTTCAAATCGCGACTGCTTGGTTGACACCCCTGCACTGTTTGTCGCCGGGTCTTGGCCCGCACCCTTCCAGGCGCATGACCCCTGGAGTGGGCATTCGGCGCAGGCGGATTCGCTCTTGGTGCACACGGCACTCGCAAAGTCGAACAAGCTCTGATTCCACGTCCAGCCTTGGCCAACAGGCACAAGTTCGTCAGCCAGATACTGCGCCTGCTTCGGTGTGAGACAGATACCTGTCCAACGTGCAAGCAGGCGACCGACATTCGTGTCGACGACGCCGACATCGTATTCGAAGGCAAAAGCCTGGATGGCCCGGGCTGTATAGGGACCGATGCCAGGCAGGGCAAGCAACCCATCGCGGTCGGCCGGCAGGTGCCCGTCGTGCTCTTCAACAACCCGTTGTGCTGCCCTCCACAGATTCACGGCTCGGCGGTTGTAGCCAAGACCGGCCCACAACTCGATCACTGCAGACGACGGGGCCTCGGCGCAACTCGTCGCAGTCGGGAACCGAGCGAGGAACTCGTCATAGCGGTCGATCACCCGACTAACTTGGGTCTGTTGCAACATCACTTCGCTCACCAGGATGTGCCACGGATCGCGAGAACGCCGCCACGGAAGGTCTCGCAGCCCGGTGCTCGCCCAGGCCTGCAACGGCGCAACAACCTGTTGCGGCACGACTAGGTCTGCCAACGGCGGGCCTCGAAGCTGGTTGTGGTTATCGAACAACGGGTCACTCGGCAACGGCTACCGCTCAGTTCAGAACAGTTCGGGAACAATGGGACAGCCGCCGTTCTGCGCTGCCTGGGCCGGCGTAACTGCGCCCGCGGCGGTCACTACTTGATCTACCAGGTTGAGCGGAACCTCTTCGAGTTCTCGCAGGTAACGAGGGTCACCAGCCTGAACATTCCAGCGCCGAGCGAGCCCTCCGTACATTCGCTCGCCTAGGGCAACGCCGATCGACGCAACTCCCCACACCGGTACTTCCAGATGGCGAGCAACAGCCGCAGCTGGGAAGGTGCCCATGCCAGCAAGACCGTGATTCGGGCCGAGGGCGTCAAAGTGCACTAACAGGTGAGTCGCTTCGAATAGTGCTTGGCCAGTCGCCTCGGCGTCGATTGTCACGAGGTTCTGGCCCTCGTCGGCTAAGCGCTCGATCTGGTACTCGGCATTGCCGTCGGTGTCCACGATCACGAACCCGAGGTCACCGCGTTTACGGGCCAGAGCAGACATCGCGTCGGTCCAGCCAACGGCAGCGACCACAGCGTCATCGGGTAGTGAATAGGCAAGGGCCGCCAAAGTGCCATCGTCTTCAAGCAGCTCAACGGCTTCCCATAACGCCTTTCGCTGGTTCGGGGCACCCAGCACATGAGCGACAAGCCACACCATCGCCCCCGACGCTGCCTGACGATCGAGAATGCGGCGACATGCTATGAGCAGACCAGCGTCGTCGCCGACGAAGTCGGCCAGTGCCATTGCGGTTTCGCGGGCCAGCACATCGGCCGGCACATGGGTGGCTCGGGCCACATAACGCAATCGCTCAATCGGATGCACTACCAAACAGTACTTGCCCAACGAGCGAGATATTCAGCCCTGTAACAGCTGACCCCGACGCACAAATGTGGACGGTCCCACGCCCACCTCCCAGCTTTCCGTCTCGCGTGAAGAAATTCATGCGTCGATCGCGTTGCTGGGGCAGCTACAGCGAACCGCGGCCGACTAGCCTGACCCCCATGGCTACTGCTCCCCCACCAGAGATCGAGCTCGATCCGCTCCAGGGTGACCCTCGCCCCGTTGGCGACTGGGTCACGACCTTTCACCTGGCCGTCGTGGTTCTTGACCCGTATACCCACGAAAGCTCGTGGATCATCGACACCGCTGCCCGGGTATTGGCGTCCTACAACGATGCCGATGTGCGCACCGCATGGTTGGTGACGGGCACCGACGACGAGGCACGTCAGTTCCTCGGCCCCTTGGCCGACGAGTTTTTGACGTTCACTGACCCGGACCGGGCGTTTGTAAAGGGCCTCGAACTAAAGAGCTTGCCTGCCTTCGTTCATATTGATCACGCACTCAATGTTGTTGGCGCGGCCGAAGGCTGGAATCCAGCCGAGTGGCGCAGCGTGGCCGCAGAACTCTCAAACCAGATGAGCTGGAGTCGACCTGGCATTCCCGAGGCGGGCGACCCGCCCCCTTATCCCGGCACTCCGGCGATCGGCTAAGCCAGCTTCATCATGGAATTTAGCTACCGAGACCTCCTGCCCCTCGAGGGCCCTGATACAACCGAATATCGGCTCGTCACTACCGAGGGTGTCAACACCGTCGACCTTGGCGGCAGACAATTTCTCGAAGTCAGTAACGAGGCAATAACCGCTCTTACCAGCGAGGCAATGCGCGACATTGCCCACCTGCTTCGGCCGTCGCATCTCCAACAACTCGCCGACATCCTCGACGATGACGACGCATCTCCCAACGATCGTTTCGTCGCGACCGAACTCCTCAAGAACGCCACGATCGCTGCTGGCGGCATCTTGCCCGGCTGCCAAGACACCGGCACCGCAATCGTCAAAGGCAAGAAGGGCCAGTTCGTCCTGACCCCAGGCGATGACAAGCCAGCCATCGCTCGCGGTATTTTCGACACCTACCAGACGTCGAATCTGCGATACTCCCAGCTCGCTCCTCTCGACATGTTCACGGAGAAGAACACCGGCAACAATCTGCCAGCCGAGATCAAGATCGAAGCGATCCCTGGCGACGAGTACAAATTCTTCTTCATGGCCAAGGGCGGCGGATCTGCCAACAAGAGCTTCCTTTTCCAAGAAACCAAAGCCCTGCTGAACGAGACCAGCCTGATCGACTTCCTTGACGAGAAGCTGCGCAAGATAGGTACGTCAGCCTGCCCGCCGTACCACTTGGGCATTGTCATCGGCGGCACCTCTGCCGAGTATGCAGTCGAGATGGCCAAGATGGCCTCGACCCGTTATCTCGATGGTCTGCCAACCTCAGGAAGCGAGTCTGGCCACGCCTATCGCGACCTCGAATGGGAAGAACGCATTTTGCAGATGACCCGCGAGTTCGGCATCGGTGCCCAGTTCGGCGGCAAGTACTTCTGTCACGACGTACGGGTCATCCGCCTGCCGCGACACGGTGCATCCTGTCCAGTCGGCATCGCCGTTTCGTGTTCTGCCGATCGCCAGGTCATGGCCAAGATCAACAGCGAAGGTGTGTGGATCGAAGCGCTCGAGCAAGACCCCGCTCGCTTCCTGCCTGAGACCACCGAAAGCCAGCTTTCGCGCAACGTTGTCGAAGTCGACTTGAACCAGCCGATGGACGATATTCGCGCCCAGCTCAGCAAGTACCCGGTGAAGACCAGGCTCTCCCTCTCGGGTACCCTGGTCGTCGGTCGAGACATTGCCCATGCCAAGATCAAGGAACGTCTCGACGCTGGCGAAGAGATGCCTGACTATCTCCGCGATTGCCCTATCTATTACGCCGGTCCGGCCAAGACACCAGCGGGCTACGCATCTGGCTCGTTCGGTCCAACGACCGCTAGTCGTATGGATCCCTATGTCGAGCAGTTCCAGGCGGCCGGTGGCTCTATGGTCATGCTGGCCAAAGGCAACCGCTCGCAGCAGGTAACCGACGCCTGTCGTACCCACGGCGGGTTCTACCTGGGATCGATCGGTGGTCCTGCGGCCCGCCTGGCCAAGGATTCGATTCGTAAGGTCGAGGTACTGGAGTACCCCGAACTTGGCATGGAAGCTATCTGGCGCATCGAGGTCGAAGACTTCCCTGCGTTCATCGTTGTTGATGACAAGGGCAACGACTTCTACGCCGAAGTCACCACGCCTGTTGCCCTGCGCACCTGACTAGTTATCGGCGGCGAGTGCAGGAACTGCGTCAGCGGTGAAGACAATTAGCTCGGCACTCGACGGCGGCGGCGCTCCCAGATCTCGCAGGTCAATGGTGAGCCAGTCGCGTTCGTCGAGGAACATCACTCGGAGTGCCGGGTCTCCGATTCGGTCGATCCATGTGATGAAGTCCGAGTTCGGCCCCCAGGCTGGCGAGTGCATTCCGACGCCAACCACCCATGTGATGGATTGCGTTCCCGCAAAATGGACCTCGGCGAATCCTTCGGGCGAATAGCGCAACAGCGCCTTGCCGTCCGGCGCCAATGAGTACTGATCTCCAAAGCGAACGAAACTCGCGGGCACCTGATGCTGTTCACCGCCTTCCAGACTGGTGATCCAAAGTTCACACTGATCCTCGATCGGGCAGATCTGCTCAAGTACGGCGTTCGACGAACCCGTGAGCACACGATTCTGGCTCAAGGTCGTGAAGCTGTCGACACCAGCTATCAGGGTTTCGCCGGTTGGGCTCTTGGGCACTGCCAGTACCCCAAGCCCATCGACCAGCTGGATCTGCAGGCCGCCGGTAGGCAGTCGATGGAAGCTGTACACGCCGTCGGCGACGACCTCGACGATCGTCCCTTGAGACGACAAGGCCGCTGAGTCGATCAAATAGACGTTGCCATCGAGCGTGGCGTTCACGACAACACTGGAGTCCTGCGCCACTCGACTCACGCGCAACGTCTCTGGATCAACCGCGTACGTCGATGCGCCCGACCGCAGCAGATGTGCGTCGGCAAAAACCGCGGACAGCCCCGGGGCAAGGTCGGTGATCGCGGACTGACCGCCAACCAGGTCCACAACCACGATGCCTTGATCCGACCGATAGGCGACAAACGCTGCGCTGTCGCGTCTGATCAGCTGGCGCTGAAGGCGTTCAACCTGAACCGTCACGGCAACACGCTCATCGACGTTGACGCCGCCGACACGGAAACCCGGAGCGGCATCAGCTGCGCCATAGTCACCGTCGGCCTCGGCGACCTCAGGCCCGTCGGGAACCGGGGTGGCTTTGGCCGCAGCTTCCGCGGCGGCAGCTCGCTCTTCCCGCTCGAGCCGGGCATCTTCGATCTCGGTCGCTGCCTGCTGGTCTATGGCGTCATCCGGAGTAACGATGCGGCCGAGTCCAACGAAAAGACCCCAAACTGTGAACGCACCAACCACGGCCAGCAACAGCTTCTTGTCGCGACCAGACGTCTTTGCTCCGCCGGGTCGAGCGAATGAATGCTCGTGAACTTGTGGCTCGCCGAGCCAGGTCGCGTCAGCGCTGCTATCGCCATTGGGCAACGCGTGCCCACACGACTCGCACCACTGCGCCATGCACCAACAGTAGACGCCAATTATGAGGCAGCGCGTGGTCGTGATTCTTCCGCGGGCGCCTCCACGTCATAGATTGAGGAACGACAGACTCTCCACGCTGATGAGGTGATGATGCGCGGCATTATTGGCTATGGCACCTATGTGCCTTACTACCGACTTCAACGGTCGGCAATCACGGCTGCGCTTGGCGCTGGTGGTGGCCGAGGCACGCGGGCGGTCGCGTCCTATGACGAGGACGCTACGTCCATGTCGGTCGAGGCGGCCCGAAACCTGGTGAGATCGTTCTCGGTTACTCCTACTCCTGCGGCCATCTACTTTGCGTCGGCCACACCCCCGTATCTGGACAAGACGAATGCGAATGCGATCCATGCCGCGTTGAACATGCCATCGAGCGTGTTCGCCGCCGACATGACAGGTTCAGCTCGATCAACAACCGCCGCTCTTGGCGCAGCCCTGAACGATCAGCGGCCAGTGCTAATGACATCGTCTGACATACGCTCGGGGCGGCCTTCGTCAGCTGACGAGGCGAACATGGGCGACGCTGCAGTGGCCTTAATGATCGGCAGTGACGTCGACGCACCTGTCATCGCCGAATGGCTCGGCGGCGCCTCGGCGACCGGTGAGTTTCTTGATCGCTGGCGCCAACCTGGCTGG
>Ga0307994_1000167_pt1 | contig 53181 bp, 83 predicted proteins | sample EllFjometagen261_FD_203171 | JGI IMG/M metagenome (GOLD analysis project Ga0307994, IMG submission 203171) | Marine microbial communities from Ellis Fjord, Antarctic Ocean - #261 | ecosystem: Environmental > Aquatic > Marine > Unclassified | place: Southern Ocean | collected 2014-11-02
CATCAACGATGCGTTGTCCATTAAGGACAAAAGACTCGTAATGGTCAGGGTTTATTTCACCGAGCTTAGATGCTTCAAACTTTTGAAGAAGCTCCATAGCAATGTCTTTGCCTTCAACACCACAAATGTCTACGATGATCGCTTGGCACTCTTCCTTCGTGTAGACTTTCTCCACGGCTTTTTCTTGGAAGTCCGGTTCTGGTGCCGGTGCCACTGTAGGTGGGGCTACCTCGTGTAGTGAGAGGAGTAGAGCCTCCATGCACTTGGTGTTCTTTTCAACCACTCCCGCCAACATATAGAAAGCGTTCATGGTTCGTTCTAGCATTTCTGCATCCTGCTCTTTTTTTGCTGGTACCTTCGCCTTAGTCGCCATTTTAGTTCTCCTGTTTTAAGTTCAATGAATGGGGGATGACAGCAAGGTGTCCCCCGTCACCTTCAATGAATTCGTGTCGTACTTTATGCGCCCAACACGACACCGGCTGTCTCGATGAAAACACAGGCGCGATTCATCTAGGCATTACCACGCCGGTTTGGTATTGGTATTTTCCATCGGATCTGTAGGGGTTTAGACAACGGCTCCCTTTCCAGAACATGACCTGTGCAATTCCGCGCCCAACTATTAATAGCACAGGTCGGGAATTATGGTTAGTTATTTCTAATGTTATTTGTCCACTCCACCCCGGCTCGAGTACGGTGTTCTGTACCGTAACGCCCAAACGGGCATAAGTTGATTTGTCTTTGACCATCGCCACCACGTTGTCCGGTAGGGTGAGAGTCTCCTGACTGTGTGCCAGAATAAAGGATTTACTGGGAAGACGGTAGTAAGTGTCTTCCTGTTTTCTTATATAGTCTTTGTCTTCTATCAGTTCCTCGGGGTGACATGGGTCTAGCGCATGAGGCCGTCCATTATTGTAGACGACAAACTCTTCGCCCAGTCTTATATCGTAGCCATATGAACTCACGCCGTAGCTGGGGCTACCCGTCTTCTTATCCACGAAGGGAGAGATCATGTCCTCTAAAGCTATTTCAACATCTGATAGTACAGTCATCGCAAGTCTTTTCCTAGTGAGTCAACACCTATCCAAATGTTCGCACCCGCTGGTTTATAAGCATTGTAGGTGGAACTTATGATATATGTCCACGGGTTCGCCTCTTGTGTCATCAACCGGATCTCTTGTCCGCCCGCTGACTTTTGCACCTCGTCACAATTGGTCGTCCTTAGAGGAGGAGCTTTCATATGGTACTTATACTGTATAATGTGTATTCCATCTCTGTCTATCGTTCTGACAGTAACAACCATGTTACCGTCTGGAACTGGCTCCCATTTAGAAATCTCTCCTGCCATCGAACTTGAGGGCGACAATAGCACAAAACTTAAAATTAATGCAAGAGGTATTTTCAATGCCTTTCTCCTTTAGGCTCCCCGGCAGGGAATAGCTGGGGGGAAGTTCGTACATACTCGATGTGTCTTCTCTTCACTTCTTCCGGGGGTACGACGTACTTCAGGTTCATGTCCTTGTCATACACTCGCATCTCGTAGAAGTTGTCTCTCATTAGAGCACCGCTCTCAGGAGTGTCACGTCGAAGTTCGGACATGTTTTGCCCCCATCCAACATGGTATGTCCATACACCTTTTCGACAGGTACGGAATACGACATCATCAACATTCGCACCAGTGTGAGAAGGGAGTCATACATCTGCTTGCCTGTGAATGTGTGCTTTCCAATTAGGCATATTCCTACACTGTATTTGTTGTGGCCTCGGGCGTGTGCACCGGGTTTCTCCACATCTCTGCCATTCTGGATGAGACCATCAGCTTCTGCCTTATAGTCGGCGTGGGCTTTAGTAACGCCATTCGTTATTACATAATGATAACCACACCCATCCCAGCCGCGTTCTTTATGCCACTTGTCGATGTCCGTTACATCTCCCCAATCAGAATCGGAGCAGTGGATTACTATAGAGTCTATATTTCTCATTTTATCTCCTTAGTTATCTCGCAAAGTATCAATGTTTTTTATATTTGTCAACGGGATATCTCCACGACCCGTACCCATGTTATTGCTCGGGTCGTAGTTTGCTACGGTGCGAATTATATTTCTATTGTGACCAATGTAGAACCCTACTGTCTTCGCCACTACGACACGTCCTCCGATTGGAACATCTATATCCTTCCACTCATCGGAACAGTCGGACTCTGCGTCTACCCAGTCAACTACAATGATGTCGAGTTTGTTCAAGGCTTTTAGCTTCTCCCGCACTTCTTTTTTCATGTGAGTTTAAACTCCAAAAAAAGAGCCACACGGAGACGAATCTCCATGTGGCTCTGAAGAACACGATGTCAGGAAGGGCAAGGCGTACCCGTAAAACATCGGATTCTTCTATTTACGTTAGTGCTATCCACATTTTACTTCTTTTCTAGTAAGTGCTTTAGTATTAAATTCAAGTCCTGCCTTATGGGGGCAAGCTGGCTCTCCAGATAGGGTCGATCAACCAGATGTTTCTCTAGTACGTTGATCCTAGCGTGAGCCTTATCGACTGAACGAAATAATCTTCTAATAATGAAAGCGGAAATGCCACTGATAATACCAATCGCGGTAAAAAGTAATTCGTTTAGTCTGTCCAATTTTATTTAACCTTGTCATCAGGGTTTCTACCAATTCGCCGCTCATCTGGAGCCAGTCCATACCGCACCCTTATCATGGTGTCAAGCCGGATCAGATCTGATTGAGCCACCGTAGTCTTGTCAATCAGTGCGACCACAATCCCTTTCAAGTCCTTGATATCGGCCTCGGTCTGGGACTGGGCTTCCGTTATTTTTTCAACGATGCTTCCAAGAACATATTTTATCAACCACCAAAGTGCCCCGCCCAAGCCCAAGGCTGTTGCCACCGGGACTCCAACACTCTCAATGAATCCCGCAAGTTCGGTTGGACTATCCACATGGTTCCCTCCGGTTACGCTACTTCATCCCAAGCAGTAGTAGACTCGTTCCACTCATACCTCTCCCCATCACTAGGGTAATCTACTGGAGCTTTCCACTGGCACGTTGCTTCTACTAGAACCCAGCTTGGATACGGTTTAGGTGCAATGAACGCATCTTTGGATTTGTCATAAGTGTAACCAGACCCCGCATAGTTCTTACGGAAGTTACCGTTGTAAGATGTTTGTACCCAGTTAAAGCTGTCACCGACTGAGCCTGAATTGATGAAATCCTGCTCCGCAACGATTACTCGTTGAACGATGCTATCTGAATTAATTTCTGCGAAGTGAGACATATGTATTTTCCTTTGTTATTTATTTATTTATTGAAATTGGTATCTGATTATTACTATTCCTGAACCGCCATTGGCTCCTGCAACTGCAGCACCAGCAGTCCCAACACCACCACCACCGCCTCCAGTATTAGCTGTTCCTGCTGTGGCTGCTCCATTATAACCACCTGCTCCACCCCCACCAGAACCAGCAGCACCAACAGCACTATTGTAAGAACCCGCACCCCCACCGCCAGCCCTTGTTACAGCGGAGCCAGTTATAGCTGAAGATACACCAGCACCACCAGCACCCCCTAGTGATGATGTTCCATTTACTCCTAATGCACCAGCCCCACCGCCTCCACCACCACCGTAAGAGGGTGCTACAGCAATTCCAGTACCACCAGCGTATCCTTGATTAGCAGTTCCTGCTCCAATAGTAGAACCTGAGTAACCTGCTCCTCCACCAGAACCCCCAGATGCTGCATTGGCCTGATAAGTTCCTGCACCTCCACCGCCAATAGAAGTGATTGTTGAAAATACAGAATTGCTCCCTGAAATACCAACTGTGGTAGCTGCAGCACCACCTGATCCACCAGCACCAACCGTCACAGTATAACTAGCTGCGCTAATAATTAATCCGGTTTCACTTGATCCACCACCACCTGAAGTTTCACTTTCGTATGAATTTCTATAACCTCCAGCACCACCGCCACCAGCAATTTGACCAGCAGCACCACCGCCTGAAGCACCGCCAGCAATTACTAAATATTCAAGACTACCCGAAGAAGAAGCTGCAAAAGTACCACTTGATGTGAATACATGAATCTTGTAATCCCCTACTGTTGTGACTGTTCCTCCTGTAGCTGCTACAAGTGGCAATACATGACCTGTCCCTTCGCCCACATTAGACCAAATATTAGCTCCAGCCGTTGCGTCTGTTAGACAAAACATCTCACCACTGGTAGTATTTAAAAATACTGTACCTACACCACCAGCAGGGTTCGTGGAAAGTGTTGGATCAGAAGATGACTTGGTAATGTCACTAGGCAAATTTGTAAGCGAGGCTCCTGAAATGGCAGGGAGATTACCTGATAATTTTGTTGCATCCAGAGCAGTCGTAGACCGCATGGCATCTGTAATTTTGGTTTGACTCATTTAGTTTTCCTTTTCTGTTTCATATATTCCGCTGGATAGACTGTTGACCACGTTCCTGCGAACTGGAAATTTATAGGCTTAGATACTGGTATCTGTAACTGAGGTAATGGTTTAGTTTTCATTGAAATTGGTATCTGATTATTACTATTCCAGAGCCACCATTGCCACCTGCTTGGTTTGTACTATTATTACGTCCAGAACTACCTCCTCCAGAACCAGTATTGGCTGTTCCTGCGGTGGGTGCTGCATTAAAAGCACCTGCTCCACCCCCACCAGAACCACCAACACCGGGAGTTCCACCTGTAAAAACCCCACCGCCACCACCGCCAGCCCGTGTTACAGCCGAAGATGTTATAGATGAAGCTACCCCAGCACCCCCATTACCACCGTTTGTTGATGAACCATTAACACCAACTGCGCCCGACCCACCGCCTCCCCCAGCACCATGGTTCGCTCCGGGATGTCCTGTGCCTCCCGCATATCCTTGATTAGTTGTTCCTGCTCCAATATTAGAACTTTCATACCCTGCCCCTCCACCAGAACCACCCGATGCTGCATGGACACTAGAAGCTCCACCCCCACCACCGCCAAGAGAAGTGATTGTTGAAAATACAGAATTGCTCCCTGAAATACCAACTGCGTTAGATGCAGAACCACCTGATCCACCAGCACCAACCGTTACAGCATAACTAGTTGCGCTAATAGTTAATGCGGTTTCACTTGATCCACCACCACCTGAAGTTTCACTGTCGTAAGAATTTCTATAACCCCCCGCACCACCTCCACCGGAAATAGAACCGTGGGCGCAGCCACCGCCTGAAGCACCGCCAGCAATTACTAAATATTCAAGATTACCCGGAGAAGAAGCTGCAAAAGTACCACTTGATGTGAATACATGAATCTTGTAATCCCCTGATGTTGTGACTGTTCCTCCTGTAGCTGCTACAAGTGGCACTACATTCCCTGTCCCTTCACCTACATTAGTCCAAACATTGGAACCAGAAGTTGCAGTAGTACACGAGAACATCTCACCAGAAGTTGTATTTAAATACACAGTGCCGACACCACCTGATGGGTTAGTTGATACTGTAGGATCAGAAGATGACTTAGTTATTTCGTCAGGTACGGCGCCAGAAGCTAACTTCCCTGCCGTGATTTCTCCATCAAGAATGGATTCGGTTGTTATCTTAGAAAGAGCCATTTGTTATCCTTTAGGGTTGTCTGATTTAACTTTAGCTATATGGTCTACCCATAAAGTAGTGCTATTCACTGAATCCCAGTATCTCATATCTAGTTGTTCTTCTAAAGACTTATAGTCAGCTTTACGAGCAGCTATGTATGCAGTGGATGCCAAATGTGCTGCATATTCTGTAGTCCAAGTAGCTTGATCTGCTGCTGAAGGAATACCACCGGGAAACTCTGTGATTACTCCGTCTGATGTACACATTCCTGCTTGATGGTTGTGTTTCCAACCGATTACTGCGCCTATATCACTCATGCTGTTATCTCCGTAATTGTTATTGATGAGGCCATTACTCCACCAAAATGTCTACTTCCTGCGTGTCCATTAAAAGTTTGTGTTCCTGCTCCTGCTCCTCCTGCACGCAACTTGAAAGTAGTTTCAGAAGTTGTACCAGCCGTCATATAATGAGAAAAATTGATTACAGACCTAAATGTGGATGAGGCAGAAACGGCCTGTGCTGCTAGTGCATTTGCTGTACTATCTTGAAACAAAGCCCCACCTCTCCATCGTGCAGAACCATCGGTATTGTTTATATGTGCTACACATTCAATAAATAATTTATTGGAAGCATTTGTTGGAGTTATTGCAAGGGTCATTAACTCAACCCCCTCTGTCTTTTGAGGGATGGTGTCATCTACTGGCATGACAGTTGTTCCTGTAGCAACCGCACCATTCATTACATTAACTACCTGTACAACTTTACCCCCAGTCCCAGATGCTAGTTTCCCTGAAGTAACTGCTGCCGTAGCTAAAGAATCCGCATCTACAGACCCATCCGGTAAACCACCTACACTCAATCCGGCAATAGTACCCGTTCCATTTATTGTTACTGTCATGCTGATATCTCCGTTATTGTCATTGAGGAAATCATTACTCCACCAAATTTATCCGTTACCGAGGAGCCATTGAAGTGTAATGTTCCTGCTGTGTCTGGTGCAGCGTATGCTTTAAAAGTGGTAGATGATGTGGTTCCTGCTGCCATGTAGTGCTTTAATAAGACTGGAGTGGCAGTATTAGCATCAGCGTGCCAATCAACCGCAACATTTAATGCTCCTGCCGTAGAATCTTGGAATAAACCTAAAAGCACTCTATCTTGGGCCGTGTTGCATAAGATCGCAAAAATATCTATTATTAATTTATTAGAGGCACTTGTAGGGGTAATTGCTAAAGACATAATTTGTGTCATTTCTGTATTCTGTGGGATTGTATCGTCATGCGAAAATTGCTGTGTCATAGTTGTTCGTGCATCTACCAGTACATTAACTACCTGTACAACTTTACCACCACCAAACCCTGTAGCAGTTCCGCTATTAGTTATATTTGCGCCACTAGGGATAGTAAATGTATCTCCGCTATCTCCAAGGGTTACTGTAGTACCCGTAACCGGAGATATTTTATTGGTTGCTAATTCGCTCATAATTTACTCCGTTCTATGACTATTAGAGCTTCCTGTGCATCCATCCATGTGGAATCAGAATATGCCTCACGAATCCGTCTAATTGTGATCTGGCTTTCTAATCTCGCAATTTCTTGTCTGGCATTGCGAACTACAGCCCCATCTTGCCACGCCTGTTCTTGCGTATCCCTGTCAGCTTCTTCCTGTGCTGTAAATGGTATTGGCCCATCAGATGTCATATTATGTCGAGGCATTATGATAAACTCCTTCTATATTGGTACACTGTCCCAGAAGTTATATTCCCGCTTGAACAAAGAAATCGACAGGCCACATTTGCCTCTGCCGTCGCTTGATAAAAACCTGTTACCCATTGAGGATTGGGCTGTGGTGACGCACCAAACAACGCAACAAAACCATATGCTCCTGTTTTCGTTGATGAAGTTGCAGGGTCGGACAAGGTAAAAGACCCTGCCCTTAAACCTTCATCTGTTCCCGTACCCATACCTTCACCGGGGCCAACAATTACAAACGAATCTGTTTCTTCAGTTGAATAGGATGTCCCGGAAGTGTTCACCCCAACGCATTGCATCGCGTATCCACTGGTACGATATGTAGGGCCAGACACCCCAAGTTGGCAATTGAGTTCTACCGTGTTACTCGCAGACACTAAGCTATTGAACACATATTCATAATCGTACCCTGCGATCATGTTTGTAAAAGCCAGTGATGCGGAACCTGAAGCGGTTGCGGAACTCACAAAATTCCATCCACTCCCAGCAGGAAGATTTGTAAGAGCCGCCCCATCAGCTACTATAGGTCTGCTAAACGTTATATTCCCAGTACCATCTGGAGTTGTTAATGTATCTATCTTTAAAGTAGAAGCCATATTATCCTCTTAAACTATAGTCCAAGTTGAACCGCTTGTAACGGTCACGGTAATTCCGCTATTAATTGTTACTGGGCCAGCAGTCATTCCGTTCTCAGATCCTAAGAAAGTGATGTTAGCAGCAATGACCTTCGCATTTGTCCGTATGATTGCATCTGCACCAAGGCTTGGGCCACCAGCAGTTCCCCAAGTGTTATCACCTTTAAGAGCTAATGATGAAGTAGGTGTTCCAGTTGCACTAAGCTGAGCAATGCCAACAGTGCCAGTACCCGGAGTCCCAATTGAAAGGGTAAGTCCAGTGTAAATAATTTGTATCGCAATAGGTGAGGATACGGCAGTAGTAAAAGTTAGCTGTGTTCCAAGAATTGTGAAGTCTGTCGCGTTCCTTTGAACTACACCATCAAGAGTCAGAACTACCCCGTGAGTAGTGGTGTCATGCGTGAGCGTATATACCGTTGCCCCGCTACCAGTAAGGTGATCCGAGACCGCATCACCTGAATTTATTCCTCTTCCTATGTAGGCCATTTGTTATCCTCTATTCCGGTTTTTGGAGACTGGTATGCGTATTTCTTGGGTCATAACTTAGCCCTCTCTATGGCTATGAGTTTCTCTACATCATCAACCCACTTAGCCCCTGCTACTGTTGTCATCGCCCTGATGCGTCTTTGGGTTATTGTGGATTCTAATCTTTGTATTTCATGGGAAGCGTTCCGTGAAACAGTGCCATCTGCCCACGCCTGCTCTCTTGCATCTGCTTCAGCTTCTTCTTCTGCTGTGAAGGGTACTAGCCCCTCTGGTGATCTACCGAATCTAGCCATATTATGAGTTCTTTATTCCAAAAAGTTTAAAGTTACCAGATATTAAATTTCCACCATTAGTCAGAAACTGGCAGCCAGACCACGCAGTAGTCGCCCCTTGATACCCACAGCCTCCGTAAGACCCCACATAAGTTGTGTTTGAGTCTATAAATGATGTAAAAGAGTTGAGGTGTTTCTGTACTGCTGCATTCACACCATGAAAAGTTACCCACCCAGCACCAACTTCAGTTGCTTGATTGCCCCATGAGCCAGCCGACAGTCGATATAAAGCAGACGCAGTATTCGCCCCATAAACCTCACTTCCTCCCTCATTTAATCCAGATTGACCGTAAGCATAGGTAGAATCGGTTTTCGCTGCTCCACCTATTGCAATTCTAACTGAACCTATAGCCGTGTCAGTTGCAACCTGCATATTGTCAAAATATACAATATAGTCATCATAGGTAGCACTAAAACTGGTCAAGAAACTGGCAGCAGCATCACCGCTTGTTACATTAACCTCTGCAATAAAAACCAGACCACCACCGGGAGCAGCCTCGAAAGCAGGAGGACTACCAGCACCAGTAGAAGTTAAAACTTGCCCGTCACTCCCCGTTGCAATAGCCACTGGATTTCCAGAAGCGTCATAACTAATAATGTTACCGTCTGTACCGGGAGCCATCTTAGCTAGGGTTACAACATCATCTGATGGAGTAATGGTTCCAGTCAATTTACTTGCCGCCATAGCCGCAATATGACTATCATCAACAGAACCAGCTACTAGGTGACTCGAATCAACACTTCCCGCGGAAGGTGAAACTGTCTCTACTGTTTTCCCAATGTACAGGCAGTACATAGTACTTGGACTGCTAATTGTGCTAGTCGTTAATGCTGTGCCAACAGCCGTATACGAACTTGGGTCTTGCCTCACATTGTCAATAAAAAGTGCGATATCAATGCTGTTTGTAACAGACGTAGACAAAACAAAATTTGTGCCTGTCGGACTACTGAAGGTCTGTTGAGTCAACGCACTGTACTTTTCTGCTGGTTCGTTCCCTATGTATCCCATGTTATCTCCTAAGTACTGATTGCATCAATGCGTGAAACTACAGTATCTAAACTACTAGCTGTATTTGAGATCACAGTTAAAGCGTCACCACTTTGTAGTATGATCTTAGAGCCTCCGTCAATTAATTCTAGGGCCGATCCGACTGGGATGGGCGCACCTTTTATAAGATAGAAATTGTTACCACCGTTTACTATATAGACATCTACATTAATGCTACTAGCTGCTACATTGGCGCAACGTATACCAACTACAGTATCGTCACTGTTGCTAGTAAATATGGTAACTGCACCTGTACCTGTATTACGGTTAATGTGTCTTTCAAAATCCTGTGCCATTTGTTACTCCTTAAACTAAATTGAATACCATTAGGGCAACCGCCATTGCAATTACGAAACCATTACTTGCCTCACCGGGATCACCCTGTGGGCCTTGTGAGCCAGTAGAACCTGTAGAGCCTGTAGAACCAGTTGGGCCAGTTGAACCAGTTGCACCTACATTACCGCTTCTAGCAAATGAAATATACAGTGTATCAGCGTTAGTTAAACTACCGCCACTAGCTGCGTGACTTACTGGAATCTGAAGCCAGCCAGTATTATCTACTACGGCACCCGTTACATTATAGGCCATAAAAGTAGCAGGGGCACCAGACTTGCGAAGGAAGACATACCCCTCATGTGTACTATTTGTACCATCGTCTATAGATGCAATCAAGTCTGATACATCTGGATTACCTGTATCTGCTGATGTTGCATCAATAGCTATATTAGTAACTGAAGCTAGAGTAGCGTTATCTAATCTAAAATCACCTGTGCCGGGATCAGCCATACTAGTAGAGTTATCAAAAGTATACTTCCAAGCTAACGCTCCTGCTGATGCTTCTGCGTTAGTCTCACTAGCTGCTGATGCTGTTGCGCTACTAGCACTTGCTGTGGCACTTGTGGCTGAAGCCGTAGCAGAATTAGCAGAATTGGTAGCTTGTGTACTGGCTGTCGAAGCAGAAGTAGAAGCATTAGATGCTTGTGTACTGGCTGTCGAAGCAGAAGTAGAAGCGTTAGATGCCTGTGTACTAGCCGTACTAGCACTACTTGCTGAAGCAGTTGCGCTTGTAGCAGAGGCCGTTGCGCTTGTAGCAGAAGCAGTAGCACTGGTAGCAGCGGCAGCGGCGGATGCGGCGGCTGCGGCTGCATCGACAATTAGTGCCCATTTAGCAACGTCGGTGTTGCTCGATACTGGTTGTGCCCCGCTAGAGGTATGTCCTGTAAGACAGAGGTATATATTGCTATTGGAAGTGTCTTTGATGATGTCTCGAACTACATAAGCTGTAGATGCCGCCCAATTACCCCTATAAATACCCAGAGCTAGATCGGACAACGAGACATTTTCTATGCCCGTACCGGCTGAATCGACCCGGAGGACATTTAAAGCCACCAGATCCGTAATAGAGACCCCAGAAGTTGCTGAACTTTCAGGGAACTTAATCGTCCTGTCTATTTCCTCTTGAACCTGCTGTACCAGACGGACGTTCTTATCAAATCTGTCTTCTACCGTGGTGGATGGAAATGCTCCACCCAGAGGTAAGGAAGAGGTCTGCGTATCTGGGTGATTACTCTTAACTGTTAGTGTTTCACCGGAGGCAGGTGTATAATCTGTAGGACTGGTATCAACTGTTAGCGTACCAACAGCGCCATCACCGCCTGAGAGAGTGTATTGGGTGCCATCTACCCACGTCGTTTCAACGCCAGTAGCGTTATTAGACAGGATAACCTTTACTGTAGTGTCTTCCCAATAGATGAAAGTCACTGCAAAACTGGTTGTGGAACCGTTTCCGGCGTAGGCTACTTTATTTGTTGTTGCGGTAAGGGTCATATTCTATCCTTATTGTGCCTTTTCAGGCTCTATGATACCATTATTGCGGTTTAAACTCAACCTTATTGATCTATCTGGGCGTCCAGAGAGCCTATTATCACTTCTACGGCACCTTGCATTTGCGTCTTAACTTTTGTGCTGTCAGGTAAGAGCCTGAAAGCGGCGTCTGTCACAGGGTCAGGATCTCCAAAAGTTAGCTCCGTAGATAATCTCATGAATTTCACCCATGCTTCCCGTCGAACGAGATCACTGACCTCTTCGGACATGACGTCCCTTAATAGCTGGGATGTCAATGGGTTGGACACGGCAGAGATAAATCCGCGACCCCCAAAAAGAAACATTCCAGCCGCCATTAAGTTGTGCAATGTAAAAATCTTCCTATTTCCCGCAACTCCGCCAGCTACGGCGCCCGGTACGATACTGCCTAAAAAGGAATGTACTCCGCCCAATAGCGTTCGTCTTAGAACAAAACTCGCGGCACTGGGGATGTCCAGACCTTCAATAACCTTCCCCGCTTCTGCTAATTTCTCCAAATCGGTTATCTTCAACCCACCCTTGTTCCTCTCGAGCATTTTTTTGACGGTTTGGTATTTGCCCCCGAGAGGGTCGCCTAAGCCAAAGTGGGCGGAGAATTTTCTCACATCAAACCTTGATCCCACTGTGAACCCCAAATCTGTCATGGCTGATTCCACACCCTGCCGAATAACCTTGGCAGATATTTCTGCGTAAGTTTTTGCACCTACGAGTTTGTATATATCGTTTATGTTTTGCGGGCTTCGTAGATGAAGTATTTTATCTGCCAGCGTATCAATAGGAGTTCTCGTAACAGGGTCTCCTACGGAAGCTCTCAACCCTTTTCGCGTAAATGTAGCGAAGTTTTTTGCGGTCGACGTCTCTAAAATATCTGTCATAGTTACGGAGTAGTCATTATCAATAGCCTTCAGCCGTTGGGTGATAGCCCCTGCGTTCTTGCCCCTCATATTCTTCATCATGTCTTTAATGCCATTCTGACGCAAACTGAGCATGAGCTTGCTGGCAAACTTTTGCTGTGCAGGTTCTAAACCGCTTATAAAGGCACTCATGTCTTTTAAAGCGGCGTCCATCTGTACTAAGCTCTGCGGTACGTTTTTCATCGGCAATATGTGTGCCTTTATGTAATCTATGACACCCTGTTTTTCAGCAGATATTTTTCCTGCTACCAGCTTCCCGGTTTTTTTGTCGAGGACTCGTGGGGTCTCCGCTATCAGCCTATGAATTATTCGTGACCCCTGACTTGTAAGTTGTTTGGGGAGTACTATTACCTTGGCTGCTTTAGCCATTGCGAATACTTCGTCGTATCTACGATTAAAATCATTTGCAAGAGATTTCGCTAGACTTTTAGCCTCTCGGAACATCTTAACGCCAAGTTCGTCAGCGGTACGCTGAACCGGAGCTAGTATAATCGGAAGCCCTTGCAGTGCGGAAGCAAACTGTGAATCAGTCTTTGCACCTTGTTTTGCCAACGGTGCCGAAAGCAGAGGAAATTTTCCAAATACAACTATAAAACCTCTAGGAATTTTTCGCGTACTAAGCTGGATCGGGAATAGATCAACACCCCTTTCTTTTGCTCTCTTGGCTATAGCGGTCTCTTCTTCCCCTACTCCCAATATTCCACGAGTCAAACCTCTGGTCGTAAATCGGGCTACCGCTAAAGCCCCCCCGGTGGCGGCTTCTAAAATAGCCTCTCCCGTAAGAACAATCTCCAGATCATCGGGGGCGAGTAGGGGGAAATTCTCCGAATTAAAGTCTTTAAATATAGAAAGTCCCGAGTAGTCCACAAAGTCTTGTATGCGCTCTGGGGCTACCGTACCCACCACAGCACCAGCAATAGAACCTAATCCAAATCCGGTTGCCACTCCCACAGGGCCGAAAGGTGCAGCAATTTCGGCCCCTGCTATACCGCCGACAAATCCCCCGCCCACCGTAAGCATTGCCCGACTAAAAGGGATCGGGTCATTAGGGACATCTGTCCCAAACATCCGTTCGAGTCCCCTGTCTATTATGTCTTTCTCTTCGGGTTCAGCTTTATTTATACTGTCTATCTGGTTAAGAGCTTCAATTTCCGCAACCATTGCATCTCTGCTAGGGTCAGAAATAGGGTTTTGATTTAGTCTCTCGATCTCCTCGATCATAGACTGAGTTTCCTCATCCGGTTCATCCGCTGAGTCACGTCCGACGAGCACATCGACCGCACTGGAAGTAACGTCCTTTGCGGTGTTGAACAAACTTATAGCGCCATCAGCGAGATGTCCGGGGATTGACTCGATGCCCTCCAGTACTTGAGTCTGTGACTCGGTTCTTTTTGGCGTCCCCTCAACAACTTCTACCAAGCGTTCGGGGGCCGCTGGCTCTTTTTTTGGGTCAATTGTAGGATTTATGGGTACTTGTGTCACTTTTTATCCTTTTTTAAAAATGATCTTACTGCGTCTCTAAATTCGTCTCCGAACTTATTGGCTGGAAAAAAATCTTCGCCCATTTCGGCGATGTTTTTCAGTGTCATGTTCGGGTTAGCTTTCACAAAATCTTCTACTAGAACACTCGCATCTTCGACAGTAACACTCCCAACTGCCTCGGCTATGTCATCGGCTTCTTGATCCACTGGGTCTTCAACGAGACCTCTTTGGATGGGCTTTTGGGCGTCCTCGGGAGAAATCTCCTTGCCACGGGACAAATCCAGTATATTTTGTATTTGCTCCGGTGGGAGCTTGCGCCAGTTGGGATTAGTTTCCATGTAATTCTTAACCTCTGCCGGAGTTGTTGGAAACGCCGCCGGAGGTACTTGTTCTGCGGACGATTCTTCCTTTTTACGATAGTCTGCGATGACCTCAGAAAACGATTTTGGGGATCGGGCCACTACAGTTTTCATCTCCTCGAGGAATTCAGCGTCTAAAATTGGTTCAGTTTTCGCCAGTTGAGTAATTTTGGAGTCAAACGAAGGCCTGTTAAAAGGTGACAGGCGACGCTCGTTCAGAGGGTCTGCTAGAAACTCATCGCGCATTTCTGCAATCATAATGTCCCGATCAGCAATTTTATTGAGAATCCTAGCGACGAATATATTTCCTTCAGGCGTTAGAGCCAGTCCCGGTACAACCTGCTGTGCCACTCGTATCAACTGCTGAGAGGATCTTCCAGCTTTAAGCCCGTCAAGAATGTTCAAGGTCAAAGCAGCTTCGCCACGGTCAAGTATCTCAGCTGCAGCCGGGTTGCCGATAAGATCTATTCCACTGAGGTCAACTCCGAACAGCGCAAACATCTTACCAATTCCAACACGAAAATCGGCGGCGGTACCAGTGGTGACACTCCCTGCCTCCAGAACGTTTAGTATCTGAGCGGTCGATACTTGTGTCTCTGTAGCTATTCGTGCTCTGTTAGTAATTGTCTCTTCGAATGTAATGTCTTTTTTGGATCGAGCTTTTTCTGTTTCAACTGCTCCTACGTTTCTAGGGTCTGTCCCCATCTGGTTGTTAACTGTTACCCCGCTACCACTGAAAATGCGTGTTAGCTGGTCTATACGAGCTTGCCGTTCTGCCCCAACAATGTTTTTTGGGATGTCGGCTATTCTCTGAATGAGTGCATCCGCAAGTTGCCCCTTCTTCTCAGCGTCCGTGTCCTTTTTAGCTTCGGGGTAGCCAAACGACAAACTTTTAGGCATATATACGTTGGCACCCTTAGTTCCATCTTTATTTTTAAACTCTGCATCGTACACCAGTTGTGGCGGCTCTTTTCGAAGTCTTTCTATTCGCGCTTCAAATGCGTCAATAGTAGATGGGCTTTTAAACATCCCAGATAGGTGGGGATTATTGAGAAATTCTTCGGCCTTAACCATGTCCCCGCTGTCTAAATATGAATCTACGGCGTCAACGGCAATGCCGTCCCGTGTGCTCTCTTCCACCGCCCGGAATTTTTCCGTATCTAGCTGATCTTCGAATACACGCAAGACTTTATCGAGAGAAGATATCTCAGCCAGAAACGAGGAGGGGTCTTTTTTAACCCTCTCACGAATTTCATTGACCTTCAAACTGATCTGGCCCTGAACTTTGTTGTCCAGTTCAACCACTGCCTGTTTGTTAAGAGTAGCTGCAAAGCTGCGATTTACGTTCAAGTTTTCTTGAAAAAATTTTGCTGACTGTTCTGGATCTCCGTACTGTTTGAGAAACTCGCTTTCCGCCTGCTGCGCTTCTGCGTTCAGCCCATCCACGAATTCCTGAATTTTCTCGGGATTTGTTGCTTCAGGGTCTACGCGAAAGGCATTGAATTTCTCATTTGCGGTTTTCTCGTAGTTGGTTTGCCCTATGGATCTAGCTACAGAAACCCGGCGTTTTCGTATGCTCTCATCCTGTGCGTTAAGACTTTTTTGAATCTCCGCATCATTTGCGGCTCTATCTTTTGCATCCTGTGCAAATACACGATCAGCCTCTGCGGAAATCTTAGCCCCGATACCTGCGATTGCTTCTCCCGGCCCCTTTAAATTGGATGTCAGGTTGACCCTTCCGCCGGATCTAACGGAGGTATTAGTCCTCTGCTGTGATACTTCTGGTGTATTTATATTCCGATTACGTTGGTTTCTGTTAGCTCTTTCACCAGCGAAGGTAAATTCAGTCATTAGTTATTCTCTATTAGTTTGGTGGATGTAAAGTTTATTTGCCAAAGGAGAACGTCTTCCTAGCCCCGCCCGCTGGTTTAGGAGCTTTGGCGAACTGGTTAGTGCCTTTAAATCCTCCTGCGATGCTACTTGCACCACTAAAAAGTTGTGACCCCGCACTAAACGCAGCACTCTGTCCAGCTTGTTTAGCCTGTGCTCCAAACAATCCCGCCTGTGCGGTTTGGTTCTGAGCTTCTAATCCGAAGCCGGAAGTTCTTACTGCAAACTGGTTTCTCAAACGCAGAGCATTTAATTCATCTTCTCCAGCTATTTGATTTTGAATAGAGCTAAACGACCCCTCATTAAGAAGCACTCCAGTAGCTCCTCCACTAGCAAAACGGGCTGCTAGTTCTCTACTGGCTTGGCGTCTGAAATCATCCTCGTCGATCTTAGCTTGCTGTTCTGATCTTACTTGGTCGCGTCGTGCCAGTTCGGCGTTCTGTCCAGCCACTTGGCCTTTAAATCTCGCATTACCCGCAGCACTCTGTCCCGCTGAAATAACACCTATGGTGCTGACAACAGTTCCTACCACAGCTATATTTGCAGCTATAGCTGCCGTCGTAAATCCCGCAGTAGCAAATGCACCGAAGCAGTAACAGTTACTGAATATAGTTTCGACCTCTGGACAAGGCCAGAAATCATTTAGATGTTTAGATTGCATATTGCTCCTGCCCCTCTTTAACGTATGTCAGTGCGGTGTCACCGAAGGACACTTCCTGTTCTAAGCACTGACGCTGAATATCTTTTTTCCATGCGGGATCGGCGGGTCTTTTATAACCCCACGTTTCTTCTTTTACACCTACCGCATCTATGCCACTTAAATCTAAGTCACTACTAAATGGCCCAAGAATAGGCACTATAGAAATGACTTTTGTTTTAGCTGGCATACGTCTCAACAAATCAATTCTCCACTCATACTTACCAGACTCGATAGGTACGGTGCATACGATGTTGTCTGACCATTTGAGGGATGAACTGTAGATCAGTGCTCGACCGATTCTTTTTGTCCCAACTGAAAAGGTGTGCCAGTCGGCTTTGTTCATCACTTCAAAAACTAATTTCTGAAAATTAAGCGTTACGTCCGCATGAAATAAGTCCGAGCCAAAAGCCACTTCGTAGTGGGTTGGTTCGGAATTTAACAGCGGGATATCCAGTACTGTCGGGTGTTCTACGGGTTCGTAGCTTTTTCCTTCAGCTTCGTACTCCCAGTAGGACGGACAGCTATTACAACCTTCTGATACCCTGTGACATCCTGTGACGACAGGCCAGTTTGAAATTTGTGCGTTATCGTTATTCATATTGCCCACACCGCCTTAATGTTAGGCTTATCGACGTAGACCAGCCCATTTGTGCCTTGGGCTATAGCCATCGTTTTATCGTACACAATCCCAGCGGTCAATCCATGTGCTTCCGGGTGCACATTTTCGACATCCATGAGCACCACGTCGCCCGAATTCGCGTCCCGCATAGAAACACGCTTACATCCCATATCCACAAAAATCTGTTCCACAGTTTCTTCAACGCCACCACCTGAGAAGTTCTTTATGAGTTTAAACGCTTCTTTCATCGTACTGTACTTGCCCCTAAAAAAATGGGCTGGATCTGATCCGTTTATGACTTGAACGGCATCAAATGCGAACAAACAACAGTCTGATTTTCCCCATGTAAAGGGGGTGTTGTGTCTTTTCTTTAGGAAGCCACTTAACCTATCAGGCCAGTCAATATATCTTAACATAATGTCGCCTATTTTGTCTTATATAGATGCGTTGATTTTAACCTCGGGAGCGATAGCCAAAAGTGTGAACGGACTTGGATCGTCGCTCTGTACCCATAGCCGTGGGTCTGACTCCCAATTTCCCTCTAGTTCTACAAAATGTTCGCCTGTGAATATGGGGGTTCCCGAATCCATCGGATCAGACACGTCTCTAAAGTCTGATTTAATAAAAGCGGAGTTCTCGTCAACCTTGTATTCAATGGTGTGACTGAACAAGACTACGAATGTAATCCCGTTGATTCTCTTTATTCTACCTACGGCAGTTCCTGATGGGTTTCCACCCTCAATTTTAAGAGTTTTGAGCTTGTGAGTGTATCCTAGCCCAACCTGTACAACCGAAGCGGGGATATCTAGGGCTATGCTTCCACTGGCGACAGTTTTATCGGCCTGTAGTGCGCCATCTGCCCACACTTTGACCTGCTGACCCTCTAAATGGGCTAGTCCTGTGAGGGTAGACGTGGAGGATGAGTCGTAGGTAAGGCCAGAATCAACGTAAAAAGCATCTTCTTCGTCCTGATCGTCATCGTATTGCCGCTCTAAAAATTCTATGTATCGGACTGTGGCACCATTTACGGTTCTCTTAACCTGTACCCAAACCTCATCTCGTGAAGTTGAGTCGTGTGTTTGTCCAACAGCACTAGCACCGGGGATTATAGCTACTGTCTCTACTACTGCGTCTCCGGTAGAAAATGCTCCCCCGAGTATATGTCTTGCCCATCCTACGACGTCTTCTTGCCTTCGAAACGTCATGGAAGGAAGCTGACCGTCGCCTCGTACCACCCAAACCTGTGAGTCAGGCTCTTCTGCGTGATCCATTTCTACGATGCCACTCTGAGTAATATGCTGAGCCAAGCGAGTCATATCGAACGCTTGGTACCCATCAGTCTCAAAGGTAAAGCCAAATTCTCTAATCTTGCGTTTTGCCCTCTGAGCGAATAACACGATATTATCCACTCGGACAGGTGCAATCTGTGCAGATCCATGTGTGGTCTGTCGTCTTACTGTAATATCGGATGGGGTTATGACAGATCCCGTAGAAGAGGGTATCCATTCACCGCCGGTTGTGCCGATGGACAGAGTGTCCTCCCCCGCAGACATCCATCTGATAGCATTAACATTATCAGCACTGATAGAGAAATCAAGAGAGTCGTCATCTTCCACAGTCTCATCCCAAGTTCCTGATGTTGGGTCGCTATCAGGTGCGTAGTTTTCGAAGTCCCCCGTCTGCGACGCCCAGAATGTTTGCGGCTGATTCGTGTTCCCTGCTGCGTATAGTCTCTGCTCAAAAAATGCTCCTGTTGATGGGTATCCTGTGTTCGCTGACCATGAGCCAAGCCTCCATTTAGTTTCTGCGGTAGTTGTTCCGAATGTTCTTTCGACATCTACCGTAACAGATGTCGTACTTCCCACTGCGGTGATCACCCCCCATCCCCAATTAACTGGGCTTGAGTCGCTTATCCTGATCGACCGGCCCACGTCAGTTGATTGAAAACCTACCCCGCCGTTAACTGCTGCTATGGTAGACGCCGTAACAGTTATACCAAACCCTGTTGCCGCCGACGGATTCATAGTTGTTGCCGTAGAATTTTCTTGAAGCCACGGGCCATCTTGCCACGGGACTTCAATAAGAGACCACGTTGTGTTACCTCGTCGTTCTAATCTGTATGTTGGGTAAGACCCGTGAAACATATACAAAATATCAGCCGATTGTGGCCCTTCTATTTCGTAAAGATCCGCCTCGGCATATGGAGTTTTAATCTCCATAGGTTCGTCATCCAAGAGTGCGATGTTGTCCATCTGGACAGTCTTTCCAAGTTCTTGTTCAAATCTTACGAAGAAATTTGCTGCCGTAGTTGTAAAAGAGTACCCGTGATAACCTACTTCAGCAGTAAAAGTATCGACAATCTGTGTCCCCCCAGTGGCTGTCCCCACACTGAAAAGAACGTAGTCGCCCGGAGCACCAATAACCTGAAATTGTAGTATGTGTTCTGCGGCTAAAGAGTTTGTGATCTGCTGTTCGGCTTCCGCATTGTTTGTTCCGTTGGAAACTAAGTTAAGTCTCTTATTGCCTGAGTCGTAGGTAATAGAACAGCCCGCACCGGAATTATCTGTCCAAGAAGCAATACCTGATGTGAACGTGCCATTAGCTATTCCCGCTGTTATGCTAGGAACTACTATCTGACCCTGATTCCGGTAGAAGCGCATGTTACCAGCGCCCATCTCCAAGACGTAATTTTGTGTAGTTGAAAATTCAAACTTCTTTAGGCGTGATTTGACTGTAGCCCCGGTCTTAGTAGCCGCAACAAATCGCGTTCCAGACCTGCGCTGAATTCCACCTTCCGGTAGAGCAATAAAGTTTTCTAGCGTCTCCACGCCACTGGGGTATTTATTAAAGTCTACCCGAGAAGACAATCTAGGGGATAGTTCCCCCGTATTCATGGATGGAGTTAGCGGATGTACTTTTGGCATTAGTTAGAGTACCCAGAACCAGAGCGGTTACGGGAATTTGCCCACGAGCCTCTTGGGCGGGGTTCAGGGAATGAACCCATAGCATCCAGTGATTTAGCTCTGGCTAAATCTTTGATTGCACGTTTTCCAAGCTGATCTTCTAGTACGTTGGAATTGGCTACAGTAATAGCCAAGTCACGAGCCAATGCAGAGGCTAACGCTCTTCTGAAGGCCGGTGTCATAATATTCGGATCTTGTTCTTGGTATGTGTAAACCAAATACGCAGATTCCACGTCTGTTACGATTACGTTTTGCGACCCAACCTGTTCGTGACGATAGTCCATAGTGCCAGAACTAGCGTCATTATCGTGAACAGATATAGTGAAAATCCAGTCCGCTGGGAGCGAAAAGGCGTTGTCGTAGCCGAAACTAGGGGCTGTAGTGGATTTAGCTAACTGTACACGCTTCGTGGCAAAGTTCCAAGGGAACTCCATCAACTCGTCGCGTATAATGCTATATAGATCCTGAACAGCGTTTGCGTTCGGTGTGCCTTGGGTAAGGGATGTTATTCGAGTTCCACCAACTAGGCGTAGTGCCACGTTAGCGATATCGGTCTCACTTGCCATGCTTACTCCTTATGCAGCGACCGGAACAGGCTGATCACCACGAGCTATTTGTTGTGCCAATTGTTTTTCGGTTGTCTCGTAAACTACTTCCCCCTTAACTACAACTTGATAGACCTTCCTGCCGAGGTTCCACTTGACAGTGCCATCTTCCTTGATATATTTAGGGGCATCGGGAGTATTTTCTTCCGGCTCTTCGAGGCTCAGGCTTTCAGAAAAATCTACCACTTCGCTTGTAGCTCTAAAATCTACGGTTCTAACGTTGCCGTTCACCCGCGTTTCGAGAACAATCCCGTCGCACATAGCTAAAACCCGTTCTTTTTCAATCTTCAGGCATCGTATAGTGTCGCCAGCCATGAAGTTACCCGTTAGAGTATCAAAAAATCCGGGCTTAAAACACGTCTTTACGTCGTGGTCTTTGCAGATATAGTTGAAGTTTTTCCCGTAGTTACCATCTTCTGGCTTATTGAGGTTGTTAGTTCTCGCCTTAATCATGCAGTTCTCCTGTTTTGGTAGATATAAAATCTGGTAACGAAGCGAACTTCGTTACCAGAAATCAGTTAGTCAGTGTTGGTTACTACGCCAGCCAATGCTTCAGCTAGATCAACAACACCAGCGGCACTAACCGCCATAACCATGAGCCAACCCCATGTAGAGATGGTTCCCGTGCGAACGGCGGTTGCCCAGTCCACTACGAGAATAATATCCCCTGCTTTAAGATTCAGGTCATCGTCGGCGTTGTTAAAATAACCGTCGATGTCCACGAGAGTATGGGCTTCCAGACTGTCATAACGGTAAGTGGCGTAGCCATTCCCGTCATTAAGCTGGACTAAATTTCCCGGTACATATGCCATGATAAAGTCCTCTGTAAAAAGTAAAAAGATCCGGGGGCTAATAAAAGCCCCCGAAAAATTAAGTGACTGGGATTGCCGTTGTATCGTTGAGGGTTCCCTCAATAACACCAGCATCATCAATTAATACGGCAGAGCCGGACATCGCGTGGTTCACAAAGTGAGCCGCACGGTCGCCATGCCAAGTGATGTCTGCGCCGACAGATGATTCTTTACCGGCACCAGCCAGATTTGCAGGAGTTTTACCAGCCGCGTATCCAACAGCATCTTTATTCCAGATGAAGACTTTGGAAGTAGAAGTGCCGACGTTCGGGACTCCTGAATGTACCGTCCAAAGAACTTGACCCCAACGTTTGAACATCCCTACGGGTGCTCCAGTGTTGAAAGGGAGTCCGTCACCGCCGATATAGTCGGAACTGGCGAACTCTGTAATGGTAGAAGCAGCCGCCCATAAATGGGGGGACATAACACCATACATGTTACCCGGCTCATAAGCGTCATTAACGATCATGGCTTCGATCATGTCGAGAAGTCCGTTACGAACTTGAGCAGAAGTAGTAACTGTTATGGTTACTGTTGTTTGAGAGGTTGAATCGAGAATAGTCATCAATTGACTATCTACTTTACGACCGAGAGCTTTAGCACCACCACGAGCAATAGCCATACGCTCGTCAATGTTGATCTTGGCTTCGTCGAGTTTATCTACCCAGTCACCAGCATAGAAATCAGCCAGCGTGGTAGAAACTGCGGTGTGAGTTTGGTTCATCGGAGTGATAGTACCGTGTCGAGCTTTTGTGGTAGCGGTACCTTTTCCGATTTTTTGAAAGGTTGCAACAGATCCAACTACATCAGATTTGAAACGGACTGTGGGTTTAAGCACTGAACCATCTCGCTGAAATACATCATGTACGTCTCGCTCGTATTGAGTGATAAACGCATTGTTAATTGAGGTAGACATTTAAGCCTCCATGTGAGAGTAGTAAAAAAATTAAACTTACATCCCGCTGGAAGCCATAAGAGGTCTTTAAACCGGGAAGTCTGCGAAGAGGCCGGTCTCTATAACCATAATGGGGCATTGGTAATGTATCCTGCTATGTGATGGGGCCGATTAAGGGAGTCCATCTAAACTATAATGATACCAAACATAAGCCTATTCTGTCAACTTTTTTTATCTTCCTTCTTTTCTTTTTCCGCTCTTTCCTTCTGGCGCTTCCGATACTTTTTTCGGGCTTCTTTTTCGTCCCCTTTGGAAAGATGCTTATTATGGTGAGGGACACGGCTAAAGTTAGCCGCTCCCTTCCTGCCCTCAGAATTTTTCTGCCTTACATCATCAGTCTCAGAAGAGCGTCGTCGAGATTCGTTTTCCGCCGCAATAAAGCCATCCTCTGTATTAGGGAAGCTCTTAGGCTTTGGGTTTTTACGATTCTTCTTTGATCGGGTGGCGCTAAGTGCGCCTCTTCCCGAACTATACCCAGCAGTGTTGACTACAAAGACTCTCCCGTCTTCCGTGAAAGTACCGCTCTTCTGATGACTCATTTAAAATTGTCTCCCGTCTGTCCCGACAACTGGATCACTACCATTTAACACGGTAAGAACTTCCAGTTCCTTCGCAGCAAACTTGTTAGCTTCTGACGTGTTACCTTTAGCGAGAGAGTCCTTCGACTTTTGCCTAAAGTCATTAGCTTTCTGCATCAAGGTGTCACGTTCTCCATCCGTTACGACGCTTCCTAAATTTCCTTCGCCCATCTGTCTGCCCAAAGTGGCGAACATTTTAGCCATGATAGGATTGTCGAGTAAGTACCGGCCTGATTTATCTTCCATGAAACGAGCGTCCTCGTAGTCGTCACCAAGGAGCTTTTCACTGGCTCGAGCGGCAAAGATGAGGTTCTTATCGTAATCGTCCTTCCACTCGGATTTAAGGGCTGCTGTTGCATCTGCGGCATACTTGTCATCCGCTTCTGCTGACATTCCCTGTATCTTCATAATCTCGTCTCTAAAAGCTGATACCAAAACGTCAGCCGTCTCTTTAGGAACGTTATTATCTAAGAACAGATTAGACCAAGTGTCCTCAGAGTCCATCATGGAATCTGTGCGTTCTTGACCTTCCTGTAGGGGGAACTCATACCCGTCCACGTCTTTAGGGACACCAAGAGCTTCCCGGTAAGCGTCTACATCTTTATCAGAAGAGTCTTCAGACAGTCGTGTTACTGACTTACCTTCCTTCTTCCGGTAGTCCAGATTAGCTTTGACCAGTGCTTCGGGAGTCGTAAAACGTTCGGCATGTTTTCTAAGATCAGCATCCTGAATGGATGATCTCCAGTCAACATCTGCTAAGTCTTCGTTAGATTCACTATCAGTATCCTCGGATACTTCTTCAGTGGCTTCTGTTTCTTCGGTTGCTTCAGTAGTGTCTTCAGTTGCTTCTTCAGTTGCTTCAACCATAATTTATTTGCGCCTCGTATTTTGTTTTATTGGTGGTGGAGGAGGGGGTTCTACAGTTGCTATCTTGTGGATAGCGAGAGCTAATTTCCTCTCCCCCGTTGAAATAAGCGTAGCACTTTCATCCACGCCATACTTATTAAACTTAGTAGTATCATTCAGGACGTAGCCCATACCGAGAATCTCTCGGAGAACTCTTTCTCCTTGTGGCGTAGATAGAAATACTTCCCTAAAATCTTGGTACCGTTCTATTTGGGATGTATACTTCGACACCCTTTCGAATAGCATTAGATCATCAGTTATCTCAATCGCCTTAGTTTTCCCTTTTGTTGCCATCTATTTTGGATACCTTTTTCTAGTTTTAACTTTGTTCTTCTTCTTCTTTCTCTTTTTAGCTTCCTCTGAGTTCTTCTTGTCTCTTTTTTCTACTTCTTTTCTGGAGGGGGCTTTTGATTTAAAAGTCCGTGAACCTCCACCAAGTCCGACTTGGTTAAAGAAGTCACCATCTCGCATGGGGGGCTGGTTATAGACTTTGCTCATTTTTCGCTCCCTGCTTTTTTCTTATCTGCATCACTTTCCTTTTTATCTTTATCCCGCGTCCGTTTCATAAATTTAATCCAGCTTCGTGCGTTTTTTAGGGTCTTAGAGCGTTTTACTGCTTCGTCTAATCTACCTTTGCGAGATTTCTTTTCTCCAACTTTAACTCCCATGAAAAACCCACCCTTATTTCCGTCCGCAGCCGAATTACCCGCATTTTTTGCTTGGGTGTCGTCGTTGATAGCATTTATGATAGGGTTATCTTTTTTGTTCTTATTGAACGTCCGGGTTCTTATAGCATCATCTTTATCTTTTTTCTTACTCAGACTTCTGATCTCAGACTTCGGTGGAGGGTTCTTCTTATCTGGACGCTTCCTCTTTGTATCCTTTTTCTTCTTCTTATTAGATCCGTAACCTACTCCTTCTGGCATCTGAGTGTCTCCTTTAGTTAAAGTTCTTCTGCATGAAGTTTATCCCAAGCATCTTTTCCCTTGTGTCTTTTGCCACTGTGAAAAACATTCTTCATCTGCCAAGACATGGCGGTGTGATTTGGGCAAACACACTGAAACTTAAATTTTGCATCGCACTTTCTACAGTACCGTGATTTGACATTTGCTGACTCCGTGCTACTTGTCTTTCCCATTAATCTCCTATTAAGCTGGAACTCCTTGATCGGGTTGTTTGTTAGGATCTTGTATAAGACCCGCATCTTTCGCGGCCTTGGCACCTTTGCCAACGATACCGGCTTGCATATCAGCGGCTTGAAGTTGCTGCATCTGTTGAAGTTGTTGTTGCTCTGCCTGAAGTTTCTCTTGTACCTCTTCCTTGGTATTGAGGATCTCATGTGGTAGAGAAGCTGCATCAGCCTTAAACCGGGCTAGTGCGTCAACGTTAACCAGATGCTTAGCCTCTGGGGATACTTGAGCCATCTGCATCACCTGCATCGCCCACTCGGAAGCGGCAGCAGATTGGACTTGTTTCTTAATCTTATCCACGGGCAGATCGAACTGGAACTTAATGTTCTGCCCGGATAGTATCTCCGGTACTTCACCAAAAGCGTTCTCTCTGAATAGCAGTCTGAAAGCTCTGTCAACCATTGGCTCATTATAGTCAGTCTGGAAGCGCCCGAATACAGGCCCAACTTCTCGGATGAACTCATCCTTACGCTGGATGATCTCTGTAGCTGTCATCTGTGGCCCGCCTTGTGGCAAGTTCAGTATATTTCTGAAAAACGCAGATGATACCTGATTTCTAATATCCGTCTGCATGTCTCTCGTAACAGGTAAGTTATTACCAGAGATCATAGGAAAGAATGGATTGCCACCTACCGATGCCGCAGTCTCCACGTCGTAGTAACTTATCCCTCCGGGGTAAGTCATAACTTCTTGGAAGGCGCCGTCGTTAGGTGCCATAATTGGAGGATCAGCTAGTCGCTGTCCTGCCACCAGAATGGTCTCACCCATAGCTTGCAGGGTATTACTGTCTGGTAGTGCAATCATACCCGGTGAACGACCGTACTCTTCTCCCGAAGAGGTGTCCCATCGTGGTATGACAAAAGGGAATTCGTGAAAACCACCCTCGTGGATGATGTGCTTGCTTTGGGTCTCCATCCAGATCTCTTCGATTGGGAAGTCCTTGGAAAAAATAGGGTTGTCGAGAATTTGATTCTCTCTGTTCCCCACCCAGTACAGCAAATCTATTTTGTCATCAGAATTGTTGTTAGCAATCTTTTCTTGTACTTCTTTAGAAAGTTTATTTCTCCCAAACTTGATTTCAGCTTGCCATATGAACATCTTCTTAGTTCTATAAAGACCGTGTGGATTGCCCTCATCATCAAACATGGGGAACCCGTCTTTAAGATGGACAGACTGAAAAATAAGATTCTGTTGGGACTGAGCAAGACCGGCATACAAAATACCAGTGCCCATAACCACAAGATCAAGATCAACCTCACCAGTGGCCTGTCTGAAACGTGCCAAAGGATTTCGGATATGACTATCCAGAATCTCTGTGGATCGACCCATCCAGTCCTGCACCTCACCCTGCTGGTTTAAGCTATCATCCTCGGCGCGGATCTCTGCCAGAGTCTGCCCTTCTGGGCGGATCATAGCTCCAACCGTATTTGCCAAACTTCGAGCCGCTTGCATAGGTGTGCCATCGAAGACATCATCTACGCGAGAGTTTCCGTCTGACATGGTTTGAGTGAAACCTTGTCGAGTGGAGAGCAGCACACGGGACAGATCGTCCCAGTGCTCCTCAAACTGAGAGCGCCGATTTTTAGCGGCACCCTGCTTCTTCATGTGGTGCAAAACGATCTCTTGCGGAGTTTTTAGTTTCATACTTATCCTAGTTTCGCAGAGGAAATACTACCCCCTCCAGTGTTGCCAAGTCCGTCTTCTGACGTTGAGGCTAGTTGAGAACCCGTTCGTCCCCTTCGTCCAGCCGCAGTTATCTTACTTGCCTTCTTCACGTTCTGCTCCACGGGTGGAGGAGGCGGCGGAGGCGGCGGAGGCGGCGGAGGCGGGGGCGGTGGTGCTGCTGGTCGTGGAGGTGATCCTCCACCGGGAACTATGCACTTAAATTTCATAACTTATCCTAGTGTAGTGTTGTCACTATCCCCAGACGCATCAGTATTTAATATACTTCCGCCGGATTGTGTATTTTGAGTTAGTATTGATCCTGATCGTCCTCTTCTCCTAGCCACGCTGGCCTTCAAGTCCCTTTTCGCGGTCTCAATAGCCGGGTCAGTTCGCTCCGGCGGAGGCGGCGGGGCGGGCGGTAAAGGCGGAGGCGCGGCTGGGGAACTACCAAAGCCGGGGAATATATTCATTTATTTAGTCTCTTGTAAAGTTGATAAGGAGTTACAGAAAAATATTTTACGCCCAAAATGGCTTTTACCAAGCCTACGCAATTAGATACTGATATTATACCGCAAAACAAATTAAAACTGAACTTGATATTTCGGGATTGCTCTGTTTCGACTGTTATATAACCTGCATCTTGGTAGTGGCTGTTCAGATCAAAATCTTCAGGGGCCATAACACGAACCTCTGGAATTCCTATTCTATAGTCTATTTCTACCCATCCATTCTCAGACTGGAGTGCTATAATACAATGTTTAAAATTATCCTTCAGCAATCCACCCAGTGGGTGGCCCTTGCCCTCAATGTTCATAAACGCTACTATGGCTTTCATCCACCAGCCCCCGGTCTTTTAACTGTCCCACCTTGTGACTGGGTGTTAGGGTTTTTTACTACATCTCTCTTTCCGTCGTCTCCCTTTTTCTTTTTCTTGCTCATCGTCTACCCCTTCCTCTTCTCATTGTTCTCGTGCTCCTACGTTTAGGAGCCGCGCCCGCAGCACTAGAAGTTGTGTTACTCCCACCTGCTCCCCCAGTGCCCGTCGCAGCTTCTGGACGTTCAATCTGCTGAAAGTTCGCGTTCTCGTTCTGAGCCGTATTCGCTAGTCCTTGTTGACGTGTCAGATCTCTCGCGTCCTGTCTTACTACACGATCTGCTATTCTTCTGTCTTTGTTCGCTTGACCGATGACGAACTGTTCGTTTCGCAAGTTCAAAGCCTTAGTGTTGGCTACAGTCTCTGGGTTGCTTTTGAATGGTGCAGGTTGAGCTAAGTTATTGGGCCATCCTGCGCCGGGGAATATGTTCATTCTATCCTCTCCACTTGTGGGGATTATATTTACTCTGCTGAGTATTTGGTTTGTGTACTTTTTTCTTATGAACCATCTTCGCCTGTTCCATAACCCGTGAATCAAAATACGCCTGTAATGTATCTTTTGTCCATCCGTTTTTCTTCTCTTCGTCTGTGAGAACTAGATCAGTCACTCTTGAAAATCCTGTGGTACGGAGAAGAACCTGTCTCCACGTTGAATGACTTTAAAGCCTCTTTTCAGTTCCGCATCTACCGCTAGTGGGAACGTCGGGTGTTTTGCACCTTTCAGAATCATGTAGCTGTCCTGCGGTAGCCCGAGGTCTTGCATCTGCTTTAAGCTAGTAGGAACTACGGAACCCATGTGGCCCGTGTCATCCCGTTCCATGCCATGTCCTAAAGCTGAATCCATATCGAATCCTTCACCGGCTGGATTGAACTTTTTCTTCTTTGTTGCCATTACCGTCTCCAGTTTCTATGTGGGTTGTACCGAGAGTTAGTCCGTTTGGGCGAACTATTGAATCGGCCTACTTTATTCTTAGCTGGAATCAGTGCGTACACCGCAGCGTCACCTTTTCCGGGTGATCTGCCAATGCGTTTCTTTAAGTCACCAAATCCGTCTTTACATTCTGTCGATTTACCCTCGACTTGGATACCACGACTGGTTAACTGCCACTTCGGTGCCGAAAGATCAACCTTCAACTCTCTATCAGGCCATAATGCGATTGCGTTCGGGTTGTCTGGGTTCAACGCTTCTCTCATACGCCACCACAGCATACTACGAGTGTTAAAAAACCCTAATGTGCCCGATGAGTCCCGCTCGTGGCTCTCCTTACGTCCGTCCACTGAGTACACGTTAGCGCCGTTTGTTCTGAGATGGTCTAGTATACTAGCACCTGCTCCACCAATGATGTCTAACATCATCTGAGCGCCGTCTCGTACATATGTAGTACAGATAGCTGCTCCAGTAGGGCCGTCCGGTGTACTGGCACCCTTTAAGACGATCTGAGGGCCGAACCAATTCCCGTATCGTGGGCTTAAAACAAAATCATCTTTACCACCCCGTGCCGGGTCAACCCCCAGAGCGTCCATCTTAACTCCTTGAGGCTTCTCATCTGTCCAACGGGCTTGTGCCAACTCGATCCAAGCAGTTGGTATGACCTGCCACGGATCGTCTTGGACGCCAGCAGTAAAGTCACCCATCAACATCTGGCTACGAAGCGGTTCTGGTAGTGCTTGTAGAGCGGCTTTGTAGCCGGAGTTGATTAGAAAAGGGTTGTCGTCAACCGATGAGGGTATAAATGTGCGTGATCTGGGTTGCACCCAGTCTTCGTCTTGCCATATGGGTTCACAAGTTGGGACTTCCACGTCGTTACCGTCGATGTCGCTGATGAACCACCTAAGCTCACCCGGTCGTGCTGGATTAGGATGCTCCCTGTCGAGCCAAGGTGCCCAGTAGTCAACAACCCACTGTCCTTCGGCTGAAGTGGGTGGGTTGGTCGCGCACACAATCCTACATCTTTGATTCGAATCTGCTGCTCTATTCCATGTAGTAACATAGCGAAATTGGCTCTCCAAGAACTGCGTTAATTCATCGAAACATATGAGGTCACGGGGATCACCCTGATATGCGACCTCATCTCCTGAATACTGCATACCCCCAAGACGTATAGCCCTTCCCTTACCCAGATCAAAGCGATGTAATTGCCCATTAAAGCCCACCCTCGTTTTTCGTATTCTAATAATCTCTTCTTCTATTGGCCCAAGCTGTTTCACTTCTCGCCTATAGATTACAGATTTAGTGTGAGCGGTTAGGGCCAGCCCAATCATTAATGACGACTTACCACCGCCAGCCGCACCCCCGAATAGTAAAATATCGGCAGGGGAATCATACGCCTGTTTCTGCGGTGTAATTTGCTCTGGCTCTTTTGTATTAATAAGAGGACGCCACGGTACGTCAGTGGCATCTTCCAGAAGCATTTTGTCTATTTCTGCTTTTTCTGCTGGGGGCAGGTTATTATACTGCTCCAGTAGGGCATCTAAACTCGTCATGGTCGCCTTTAGTAATTTGGTTCGCTCTTCTTTACTTCCATATAGCATCCCGCGAGAGCGTTCTGCTGGTCAGTGTTAAAAGCAATAGCCTCGTTAAGACAGTCGTCAATAGTTCCGTTGTATATGTTCTTCTCGCCTTGCAATGTAAAAATATTCATTATCCACAGGATGACTATGAGTTTCATTCTTCTACCGGCTCCTCACCGTATACAACTGTAACAGGATCGACTTTGTTGGTAGGCTTCATGCCTTTAGCTCTCATCAACACTGACAACATACGTTGCTCCTTGTCTGTGTCGGTTAAGTTAACTAGGCTCTTGCCATTAGCCCCTGTGAGTTCGAGACGATCTGCCTCTCTCCACCCAGCTTGGGACTTCAACCAAAAGATCATGGCAGGTACGTTCCCTTCCATAGCCTTACCATACAAGGCACCGGACACTCGCGTGTTAGCCCTCATCTTCCCATAGTCGAGTTCGGATTTGAAATACTTATTTAGGATCTTCATCGAGACGCCCAGAGACTCAGCTTGGTGCATCGGCTTGATACCATTGGCAGACATCATAACGACGTCTTCCCGCTGGATGTCTGTTGGGACAAAAGCCGGTGTTCCTCCATGCGTATTATTCTTAGCCCCTTTGGGCCTACCAGCTTTTCTCTTGGAGGGAAATGCCGCATCAATTTTGGCTTGCTCTTTTTCCGAAGGTATTTTTCTGAAACTCATGTTATTTTTTATTCTTATTTTGGTTTCTAACTTGCTTCCGGCGCATAGCATTAACCAATTTGCGTTCTGCTGCTTTCGTGTTTTCGTTTCTAGGCTCATCCCTTTCAAATATCCCACCCTGCCTTACAAAACGTGGGCCAGAGCCGGGGGCTGTTCTTCTGTCGCGTTCAACACTCGTGTCGTGCAGAGATTTTATCCATTTTCCTGTTGGCGTTTTAGGCATATCTATATCCACCTTTCAAATTTTTGTTCATCCGGCCCTAGTATACCATACCTTTCATGGTACTTTATAAAAATAGCGCCAAAACGGACGGGTTGTGATTGGAACTTCCGTAGTGCGGAACCTTCGGGAATAGTAATTTTGATACCACGGCCCTCCGCCAGTCCCAGTAAATACTCAGTGCAAGCCCGTTGATAGTCCCACTCCTCATCTGGCATTAAGTCCACGCCGTAAAGAGCTATCTCATCTGGTTCCATGCTAATGGCGTGGGAGAGCATGTACGTTATAGATGATATGAAATAATCACGGGTCTTTTGGATGACTTTTTCAAACGGATACTGTAGTACACCACCCCAGTACGCTTCTTGCATATAAAGCGTTTTGTTTGGGTCTTCTGAAATCTTTTTCAGAGTCTTCCAGTAATTCTGAGGTCGGTGTGCTTGAGTTTTAATGTGATCACCTGCCCACGACTCCGTTAGGATAAGCGGGGAGGATAATTCAAGAACGTTCTTTTCGTGCATCTCGTACAGTCGATCATATTTCTCCCACTTATCATCCCACGGTAGGCCAAACTTTGTCCACTCGGGATCGTAGAGAGGAGCTTCATCATTTGTAGGGCCAAAGCCCATTACACATATCTTCATGCCTTTTCTCCCTTTGTATTATTAAAAAGATCCTATATAAACAAGCCCGTTTTGTCAACTCAGTATTTTCAATCCGCAATAGTATTAAAGACGTTGAGTTTTTCAAATTTTGAAAAATTTCGTGTATAACCGATTGTGATCCCGGTGGGGGCGGTGGGCTTGGGGGGTGGGGTCGCGTTTGGCATGAATCTTGCATCAGTTTGAAGGCATGAATCTTGCACTTGCAAGAATGGTGCCAAACTAATTCAGTTCATCGCGCTCAAATGGCACGGAACTTGCTTACAAATGAAGTGAATTAAATGGTACAGCTTTGCTTGCAAGAATCGTGCCAAAGTCAGGCTCATTTGTAAATTAGTTTGGCACGGTTCTTGCATAACTAAATGGCACGGCTTCGCTTGCAAGAATCGTGCCAAACGCGAGCATATTTGTAAATTAGTTTGGCACGGTTATTGCATAACTAAAATGCCTCATTATGAGGCGTTTTCATTATGCCTCATTATGAGGCGTTTTGTGTTTGTGAGTTTAAACCAGAACTTTTTCAGTTATGCAACTATCATACCAAAATGTATGAAAATATTTCGGCATGATAGTTGCATACTGTGGCAGATATGCAGGATTCGTGCCAAACCCTTTTGATATAATGGCTTGCAAGATCAGTGCCAAAGTGATTTTGAGGATTTTAGGTCATTAGGATGGCTGTGTCTTTCTGTAGTACCGTTTGATTTACCCTTTCCACTGGTATCAATAAAGATAAACAAGCGATTCTAAAGGGGTTCTAGCACGTCAACTTTGTGTCACTTTTCTATACAGTCCAAACGGTAGTGTATACTTTTATGCTCTTTTATCTGCTTTGCGTATCTAAAATAAATTGTCGATTTTCCTTGATTTTGTCAAGTTCTTCTATATAATAAAGGTAGTTAATAACTATATAAGGAACTAACCCAATGAAAACCGCACAAAAGCTAAACGACTACTTTAAACTCAAACCCACAGGTTCTAAGTTTGTATACCTCACTAAGAACAAACCGGCTTTTCAGGCTTGTGACTTGTCAAAAGCAACTGAAGCCACAGAACAGGCTTTTCACTTCTTAAATGAAGCTCTTTTTGATGGTAAGATTGAACCTGTTGTAATTACTCTACAATCTTCCAAGGGGTCATACGGGCATTGTACAGTTAACAAAATTTGGGATGATGGCACCCAAAACCACTCGAAACGTGAAATCAACCTTTCAGTCGATTATCTAAGTATTGACCCTTTCCACTTTTTGGGGACTCTTATTCATGAAATGGTACATTCCAGAAATTTAGATCTGGGAGTTCGGGACTGTGATTCGAGCACCCAATATCACAATAAGAATTTCAAAACACTTGCGGAATCGGTTGGGTTGATTGTCACTAAGATGGGTAATTATGGGTTTGCTCATACGCAAGTTGCGATGAATAATTTAGACGGGATTGATCCAGTTGGGGAACAAGCCATTGCCGAATTGATTCTAAAACCATTTTGGAATCGTTCCGACTTCGATTTTCAGCGGGGCGGTAAAATGGGCTTTAACCCTTCGGACGGTTTAGGCCCAATTGGCCCGCGTGGCGGGAAAGGTTCAGCAACTGGTAAGGGTTCAGGCAAAATGAAAAAATGGGTTTGTCAATGTTTAAACCGGCAAGGTAAACGGCAAGCCATACGGGTTGCTATTTCCCATTTTGATGCAACTTGTAACATCTGTGAGACGGTATTCGAAAAGGTTTAAACCCTTACTAGGTTCCCAACCTGAAAAGGTTGGGAGTCTGAATAAGGGTTTAAACGGTTTAAACTCATAACACCAACAAAGGCAAACCATGAACCAATTAGAAATAAACAGGGCTTTAAAAGAGCACGGGGTTGAGGTTGCAACTATTGAAGGCGATTTGATGGTTCTTGACGTTTGGACGGTAAATGGGGAAGTTTTCAAAATGTGGGTAAACGCTCCACTTAACACAAAACAATTAAGAGAGTTTTTAAAATACTAGGTTTAAACTCAAAACATTAACAAAGGGGCAAACCATGAACAAACTTATACTTGTTAGCTTAGTTTTTGTGCTCTTATCAATATTAGCACTTCCCCATATTAACGAATGGGAGCGCGTGAATAACTACCCATTCGGCAAACTTTGTGAAGTTTATAATTCTTGTAAATAATCAACCGAGATAAAAAATGACCTTATTCGAAAAGCTAGTTTTTTCAACTGTGGCGATTTTTGGCGTTTACATTTTGAGCGTGTTTATAATCTTTTTAATTATGGAGTCCTACTAATGACAAAATCAAAACAGATTGAGCAAGAATGGAGAACACAACAACGAAAAGAAAACGCAATAGTTGATTCTCAAATAGAAGATATAGAACGAAAAATAGCCGACATCCGCAATGCGGATTCTTATGAACGCTATAGAATTTTGCAATCAATCGCGAGAAATGCTACCAAAGCGGTGGGCATTATTGAGGTTTAAACTCAAACGAAAGGAACGAAATGAAAACCCAGTATAAATTTAAAGACATTAAAAAGCTAAGGGGCAATGGAGCAAACTATTATTATATTAAGATTAAAGGAAGTGGGGAAAGCAAAGCCGTATGGGAGCACTGCCTGTTAAGAGAAATAGGCGGGCAGGACTATCTTTCATTCCATCCCGAGTGGTTGCCAACTAGCAAACATTGTGTAAATATTCTTATACCATTTCACTATTAATCATTCTAGTAGGGTTTAAACTCAAACGAAAGGAACTAAGTGAAAACAAAATTAGACTTGATAAAAGATATTGAAAGTTTCATTTATACAAATTTAGATAAGACTGATATTTACAAGAATCAAGGCAGATTAGATTGGAAAGAAGACGCTTCCACTGTTTTTCATATTGAACAAGACCTACATACAATTATCGCTAAATTACAATCAATAACATTAGACGATATTAAATAAAAGGGGTGCAATGATAATGGACTTAAAAAATATAGAAACGAAAGCCGATTATAAAGAGTACGAAAAGAGATTTAATCTTTTTATGGAAAGGGAAGGGTTTAATACTTTGCAAGCTCAAGAGCAAGAACCCGAACCGTATTTCTCGTGGTACGCTTGCGACTGTTGCGACCGTTCACTGGGTGGCGACCGAATCGACTGCAAAGGGTTCAACCCGACCGAAAAAAAGATATACACCGACTATAGCATATGTATGGACTGTTATTATTATGCAGAATATGGAACGCTTGACGATATGACCTTGATAGAAATTGAGGTTTAAACTCATGAAAAAACTTTTAAGATTGTTAATATTTTTATTGACTTCCACGTTTCAGCGCGTAAAATATGATTCACGAATTGATAAACCAATGGAGAAAAAATAAATGAAATATGCAGACTTAATTTTACACTCGATGAATTGCTACGATTTAATTTTAAACTTCCCATCAAAATTTGAGGAAATGGCAGACTTCACAGAACTTCTATTTCGAAAGGGGGGAAACTAAATGAAAAAAGTATTTACTAATGCGATGGCCTGTCACGTTTGGGCACAGCAGACGCAAGAAGACGGACGCAACTCAAAAAGCTCAATCTTTTTTGAAGGGAAAACGATTTATAGTTATGGTCGCCACTTTTGGATAGGCCACTTTATAAAACCTACTGTGGTTCTCACGAACTCGGGAAGTTATAGCGTGACAACGGGCCAACACCAAGATGATGTTAAAAACGCAATCTGGGGAAGAACACGATTTTCAGTTCCTTCGATGGATGACCACTCAAAAAACTTATCTTATTTAAAGGAAGAGATTGAGATATGTTTAAAAGGGGCTGAAAAAGCGAGACGCTCCAAAGGTTTTAATTTCGTTTCACCGGCTCTGGAGTCGGCTAAATATCACATACAACAGGCCCGACAAAACGAATCGGTCTACCAGAATTATTGTTTAGAGTTTAAACTCGCTCCCGATTTCGTTTTCCCATCTGCTCGGGTTGTTGAGATTATAAAAAAGAAAACCGCACAAGATGCAAAATGGGATGATCCAAAATCCCAAGCGAAAAGAGCAAGCGATAAACTGAAAAGGGAAAAGGCCCAAAGGAAAAAAGAAATTGTGAGTACCCGCGAAGCTGTTAAAAAGTTTAGGTCTGGGGAAAATTTTTATGGGTATTATACAAAGTATAGCTTCCCTGTTTTGCTCCGACTTGAGGGGGATGTCATTAAAACTTCAAACTGTGCAGAAATGCCTGTCAATTTTGCCAAAGCAATATGGCAGGTTGTCGCCAAATGCAAAGCATCAAAAACAACTTTCACGCCCAACGGTAAAACCCTAAACGCGGGTCATTTTCAGGTTGATAAGATTGACCCCGATGGAACGCTAAAAGCTGGTTGCCATACCATAAAATATGGCATACTCAAAAACATGGCAAGACAACTCGAACTTATCTAGTTTAAACTCAATCAATGGGGAAAACGAATTATGCGATTAAATGTAAAATGGTATATTTCAGATTATGCCTACCAGTGCGACTGTTTAAATGGGACTCCGACTAGCATCAGGGCGCAAGGCCAAACGCTTGCTAATAAGCTAAAAAAAGAAGGGTTCACGTTGTTAGCCTATAGTTTTCTTCACGACTACATCCCTTGGACTCAATACACCTCAACGACTTATGGAGACTAAAATAATGAAAAAATTTCACCAGTACACAATCACTTTATCGGATACTTTTAAAATTCACGCGACCAGTGAAAGCGAAGCTCGAGCCGAAGCCCTGCAACTTTACGCGGAAAAATACAAGCCAAGAGATTGGGTCTGGAATCGACTGCCAACTATGGAAGTTTTGGCAAACCTTGAAGCTCTTGATATTTAGTTTAAACTCAAAGGATTCCTAATGAAAAATAATTTTAGTTGCTGTAGGTGCGGGCAAAATAAACCAGATCACGCGGGGGAAGATGCTAGTAAATACGAAGTCACAGAAAAGCAATACGAAGGGTTGATATGCTTTGATTGTTTAGACGAAGTGGAATTCCCAAACGAACAAGAAAATAGTTAGTTTAAACTCAAACGCCACAGGTTGAACGCAAAAATGGGGTAGGGTACAACCTGCCCCTCTTAATAAAAACAGCTTAAAACGCAACTCACGAGGTCAAAAAATGAAAGAATATCAATTTACGATAACATTATTCGGAATTGGGGAAAATGGGGCACAGGCTTGGGATGATGCAGTCGAGGGATTTTGCGCGGATTCTGGGCCTTATGATGAAGGAGATATTACCTCGATAATAGAGGCTATGAAGGATATTGAGGAAATTAACGCGGAAATAGAGGGGGGGAAATAATGAACGCAAAACAAAGGCAAGCTCTGCAAATTGTACTAAACGAAATCGAATTTTCTATAAACGTGACTCCACAAAGTGAGGAAGAAGAGGAAAATATAAAACAATTAGAAGACGCTTTCGAAGAGCTTCATTGTTTAGTTTAAACTCAAAAAAGGAAATTTAAAAATGCCATACGTTATACATAAAGTTTGCGAAAAACACAACCACGGGGCACTGCTAGGAAATGAAGATGGGCCGTGCTATTTCGAAACCAAAAAAGAGGCAGTAGATTTTTTAAAAGATGATGATGATTTTCGAGACGATGATGGAATTGAGATAATTTACCATGAACCCAGTAGCCTAAACTAGGAGGAAATTATGAAGAAACAAATGGAAGAAATAGTCTACGAAAATGAGGAAACTCACGAAACCGCTTTAAGATTTGCGCGGATGCTAGTGATGCGAGGAAAAGCTGACGAGGAACTAGCTTTCTTCCTCCACGGGGCGTGGATGAATGATCCAGAAATGATGAAAATTGACGTTAAATTATTAAATGACGTAGACCGGCTTGTGTCTGCTATGAAAGGAGTTACCGAGTAATGTCATATAACGAAACTGACGAGGAAAAAAAGGTATCGGAAGCTGAAATACTTATGATGCGAAGCGCACAACGATACTCAAAAATGATGCTCCGAAATGGGGAAGCGGAAGCCGAACTAGCCATTTTTATCGAGTACGCATGGGCTGAATGTGATCGAGTAAAAAAGCATGACATGGCAATTCTGGATCACAATTCAAAACTTATATCCAGCGTAAATCATAAGCTAAATGAGTGGGGATACTTCAGATGGAAGAAACGAGAAATTGTAATTTAAACTCAATGGAGAAATGAAATGGAATTATTAACTAAACTCGAAGAACACGCACTAAATCAAATAGCCACAGACCTAAGAAGGTGCGCGAAAAAAACAACGGATATCCCGTGGTATATCCACGGGGACGGGAGGGAAGAAATTAACGATGAAAGCGGTGAACTACTACAGTCCGTCAGAGAGTATCAAAGAAAAAACATTGGCAGGGTTATGGACGATATAATAGAAGTCTTAAAATATATGGAGCAATTGAAAGGTGTTATAAACCGTGGATTCAAGGGGGAGAAATGAAATGGACTTCGAACTTTTAGTAGCCTCCTCAATGGGGGCTTATGAGGATATATTTTATAACATCGGAAACATCTCTTGCCCACATCTCCACGCAACCTGTTGTCAAACGGTTTGCGAGGCCATCGAAAACCAATACAGAGAGGAAAACAAAAATGTTTAATGTATACACCGCTAGTGCTTTGGAAACAAAGGTAAAAAAGGCAGTAGAAAATCACATGGACGAATACTCCGATTGGAAATTGCAGAACTTTGACTGGGTTTTAAGATGCCCATGTGGAATGGATTCGGATTTCGAAGTGGAGCACATTCAGGTAGAAATGAGGGTGTCGTTTCCATCAAACAAAAGAAAGGAAAAGAGGACGGAAAATTGGTCTTTAACCGTAGACTTATAAAGGAGAAATTATGGAACCATATGACATGGTATGTCTATCAAATGATCGTGATTATTTTTGCTTTCCCTGTGGCACTCTCAAGCTCAGGAATCAACCAAAACCATTGTTCAATCCAACGGTTGAAAGTTCCATTGGAAATGAGAATAAACTCGCGTCCAAAGAAAAAAATGATGAGAAAAACCTCGCGTCCAACGAAGAGAAAGTAAAAAATTTATGGGACAGGCTTGCTAGAGTTGAAGGAAAAATGAAACTAGAACTTTGCTACTCAGAAAATGTCAAAAAATGTGCACTTTGTAAAGAGTACATCTAAACTCAAACCTACATAACCAGTATAAGCCCCTCAGAGCCATTCTGAGGGGCTTTTCTACTATACCCTATACCAAAGGGAAGGGTTAAAATCCAACAACCTTAAAAACCCTCTCATTTGTCCGCAGAAGTTTTGAGTTTACCCCAAAAAGCACTATAACTTTTCAAAACTGTAGGCTGTCCATCCCCGGATCTGGATTTATTCGTCTCCTTAAACCTATGGTTTTCATAATAGACCTTCATATAGGCCACATCCCGTGCTCTTTGCTCTGGAGTTCGGTTGTCACGTCTCTTTTTGGCTCTAGCTCTCACCGCTTCCCGATTTTTTGCGTAGTAAGCACGAGATTTAAGACGGCTCTGTTCGAGATTTGCTCCACGGGTCTTCCGATAGTATTTCTGCATGGCCTCACGATGTTTCTGTTTTTGTTCTTCGTCTGTCATCGCCATTATTTTTTCCCCTTGTGTGAGGATTTCTTCGCTACGACATCTGGATGGTTTTTGAGTTCTTCATGCGGAATTAGAGTTCCATAATCACATGGGCCATTTTCCTCATAATGAATTATTGCCATCGCTCCGAAAACAACTTTCGCCATGTGGTCATCGACATCAATTTTCTTTCCCGTAATCTTTTCTGTATGCCACAAATTGAGATGCCGAAACATATGATTATAAGTTGCGGAAATTGGAATCCCTAATCTCCAATTATCGGTGCCATGAGTTGTCACCCCTTCTGCCATAATCTTAGAAAGTCGCCTTAAAAAATTAGGAGAAATTAAATCAAATCTCTCTCCATCCGCATCTTTCGATCTGGTCGCCCCAGTGCCGAAATCGGTAAGCTCTTCTTCTGAGTTTAAACTCACTTTTGTATCTTCTCCATCATCTCCATAATCTATCGTTCTTGCCATCTTTTGATCTCCTTTTTCACGTTTCATTATTTTTATTTTTCACCCACAGGACTCAAGGACTCAGGACTCACTACCAAAAGACTTATATTATAGATTTATTTATAAATAAAATTTGTATATACTCTTTGTGTTTAGTGAGTCCTGAGTCCTAAAGAAGCTAAAGTACCAAAACTAAAGAGAAAAGTCAGGACTCGCGGACTCACTAACTCCGAGTCCTAAAAGGGGTTGTCCGAGTCCTAGAAAATTCCGTTCATCGTTTTTCATATATTTTCCGAATATCTTCAGACGAATACTCCGCTTTTTCCTCAAAACCCCAACATCTCACCTTCCAAGGTTTGTCTCTTTTGACTCGTGCGAGTCCTAGAACGCTCACATCTGGATCGTTTTCAACGTATTTAAAAGTCACTTTTATCTGCTCATAAGACACCATATGATGCTGACATAATTTCTTAATTTGCCTCTTTTCGGAGTCCGAAAGTCCAGAATAAAACCCTCCATTTTCCCGATCTCCATCAGAAAAACTGTCCTTTTCTGCCTCCAGAAAAGTGTGAATTTCCCCAGAAGTCATAAGATTCATAGGAGGATTTTCCACCATTTCGAGGAACAATCCTTCGATATCAGTCTGACAGTTCTCGATCAATTTTCGTCTTCCAGCGTTGTCGATTGGTCGATTATCACGGAAACCAGACAGGTCTCTACGCATTAAAAAGTGCCATAAACAGGCCACTCCTGCCCCTACATTTAGTCCATTTTTATCGTATAATTCCGTCTCTTCCTCCATCGAATCCGCACCCATTTTGCTGTCATCACCCACATTTCCCGTGGGAGACATGCAACTATTAGGAAGATTAACAGACCCGCCAGCTTGAATATTGCCTGTGTAATTTTCGTCAGATCCCTTAATAGGCTCCAGCCATCCGTACAGTCTCTCATAATATTCCGCTCCTTTGGGCGGGTCAACGGTATTAAAAACATTTATTCGTCGGTCTTCTGCCTTGAGTACAAGGGCATCAGCATGATTAGAGTTCCACAGAAAGTTAGCATAAACCCTCTTCGTTTCTTTGGCACCATATTTGAGGTTAATTTCCAGAGTGTCTTCCGTAAGGTAGGATCTGATCGAATCCAGCACTCCATAAGGTTTTTCTGCATCTTTGACCTCCTCAACAGCGCACAGAAGCGATTCGTTCATAAAGTCCTGATACTGCCCTGCGCTGTTATCGCCATTCAACGTGGACATTTTAGTTTTGGTGCAGTTCCACGATCCTAATAATTTCTGCATCAGTTGCACAATCCACCCTCTGCCTGTGCCGTGATCCGTAGCAATTAGCAAGGGTGTTACTTTGCAACGCATGCCCGGTCTCTGGACATTATACGCCATCCACGATAGAAACCAATTCCTTTCTACTTCCACAGGGATAATGAACTCCAGATGCCGATGAAATATTCCGAGAAGTTCTTCTTCTCGCGTTGAATTGGCTCCGGCACCGTCACAGGGATCAGCAAAGACCGGCATGTGGAATCGGTTGACGTATTGCCGTCCATCACCACTTTTAAGGAGCCGTTTTCCCCCCGGAACATATACGAATGAGTTAGCGTGTCTCCGCTCAGTCGATACCATCCACTGGTTGGAGACAGGGACAACTTTAGTACTGGTTCGGTCTGGGTCATTAGCTAGTGGAGCCGGGACTTCGATCTCCATCCTTATGTTAGAGGTGAAATTTCTAAACTCCTTCATCTCGAAAGGCTTATCATGCGGAGATCCATAAAGATCGTGGACATAATCCCCTTCCGCTACATAGACATACCGATCAAGAAATTCTGTTAATGGGTCTTCCTCCATGCGGGCATCATTCGCCCATTTTCGCACCGTGGCGAACGTGAGTGGAGTCTGACCGGGGTCGGGCTTGAACCCTGTCCATTTGGACATCAGTTCGGTCTGACCATTGTAGTTAGCAGACATCGCTGACCATGTGTCCCAGAGCGCGAAGCCCTCCAGAGAGCCGTTGAACTGGTGCCAGAGGCACATGCCCACCTGTGTCCACGTCTCGTACTCATCGGGGCACACAGCGTCGAGATCGCGTTGGATCTGGGGCGTGGTCAGGCTCAAGGGGGGACGCATAGTGGTGAAATCACTGGGGCCGGATTCACCCTCGACGTTTATAGCGTCTGAGTTTAAACTACTTGTCCCCTCCCTGACCTTCTTCCAACCGTGCGACTCCCGTCTCTCCCCTGCTACTGTCTCGAAATGAGAAACAATAGACCGGGCATCTTCGGCTGTCAAGAGAGGGAGATTAGCACTCTCAACTTCGTAGATACCCGGCCCATTGCATGATTCGATATTGTTTCCATCGTCTACTTTACGCCACTCGTATGGCCTTAAAGTATCTGGATGTTCCGCATACGCCAACCATTGCTGACCATCTCCGAGGATCTCCACCGCGTGGAGGTCTCCGAATCGGTCTTCATAGGTAGCGGATCGTATTTTCTTGAAAGGGGCTACAGTACGGTAGCAGATCAGGGTTTTAGGTGCCTTTCCGATGCGGATTAACCCGCCCGGTAGCTTTCTCCGTACATAAGAGACCATTATGCGGGAAACTTCGATGTCTAATACATCAATATCCACCGCAGGATGGTGCTTTGCGAGGATTCCAACCCCTTCGAACCCTTGTGAGGCCCATTGTCCTAAGATGTTGAGGTCGGCCTTTACATTCTGCCACCCCTGCACTCCGATAGGGGCTTTCGTGCCCCGCTTGATGGGCACTATGTCGTAGCCATTCGCGATAAGCGTCGGCCCGTACTCCCTTAAATAGTTAAGCATTACTAATCTCCGTTGTAATTAATCTTCCGTATTCATTCTTTTGTGATACCTTACCCGTCTTGAGGTGTTCCTGCAAACTCTACACTCCTTACTCCCGGTGGATATTTTTATGTATGTATTCTCTACTGATTTCAAGTGCCCCCGTGGGCAATGAGTCTTGTTTACCGGGGGGATTGTTTCCCCACGGGCCTTCAGTTCTTTTACTTTAGCCCGTCTAACTGCCCCTCTTTCTGCCGCGCATATTTTACACGTCTTACCATTATTGGGGGTTAGATAAGCATTATCTTTATAGGAGTGTCCATTCGGGCAGTGCGTCTTGTAAGGCTTGTTTACTGAAACACGGCTTCTGCGATTGTTTTCTGCGGGGGATACCACCTCTAGGTGGAGATAATTTACACACTGTCTGTTCCTACATATATGGTCGATGTGCATACCCTTCGGGATAGTATCTCCAGAGTAGTATTCATAACTGAATATATGCCCCGGAGCATTTTCATTCCCATCGTATCTGAACCGTGAATAGCCGTTGTGGTCTAGTGATTGTGTCCAGTCCCAGCAACCAGTTTCCGGGCATACAACGTATTTCTCTTCAAAGCGTTCTATGGGGGTAATCACTTCATCTCCTTCAATTTTACGCCATTATCCCGCAGTACTCTGACGACCACGGACATAACGCCCACAGTTTTGCCCTCTGTGTCTCGTATGGTGTCATTTATAGCGCGATTGCAAGCGTTCGCGACTCCATCGGGGATCGTAACTGACATTTCTCTATAATCTTCCGGGTTTCCTATGCGTCTGAGGTAATCCATCCCGCCATCAACCGCTACCGCACCACAGTCGCACTCTTTAAGATCATTTTTAGAGTTCGAATAAGGCTCATCTTTACACTTGAGGCATCTAATCTGATTTTGTATGATCATTTTTTCGTCTCCCTCTGGAATGTTTTTGATCGACCAATCGGCAGTGGTTCTTCCGATATTGATGGCTCCTTTCGGAGCGACGGTCGCCATTTATCCGTGTGCACTTGGTGGTACTGTTTCTGTAGATGTTAGATTTCAGTTCAAATAGTTCGGATTGTACAGGTTTAGAGTCTGTCATCAACGCTCCAATAATTAACGTACTTTATTAAACAGCATATCAAGATCCCGGCATCGAGGATGAGAATACCCTCTTGTCCGGTGAATATCCAGTAGTGTATCCATGCGGTCTGCATTACCAAACCCAGTAGAACACCGAAGCGGTGGTGCCACTGGAAGATGATACAAGAAGCGGAGAGCAGAGAGGCTAAACTGTAAGCAATTTCGATTTGGTGCATCAGGCAGTCTTCTCCCTTTTTATTGTTTTCACTCCGCCGTGCTCCCACACAACTCGTCGATCTTTCAGCCAGTTCTGGTAGGAGTCGTGTTCGTCCCACCCGTCTTCCAAGAGGGCGAACATCTTACCACACTCACTGCAACAGAAGTAAATTATTAATCCATGAAACCAAACTTCGGCAGTCACTTCATTTTCCTTCTGACAATGTGGGCAGTCTTCTAACATATAGATTAGCTCCGGCACAAACGCCATCATCTACCTTGATTCGTGCGGTAGTGCACTCTTTTGAGGTGTTAAAAGTCTTCTCGAAATCGTAGCCCTGTGGATCTGGTATGTAAATTAACGCCATAACCATCAGTTTAAGTACAATAAATAATTCCATCGTTTCTCCTAGTGAAAGGCGGGGGAGGAGGAAGCCCCAAGTTTTACTCCCTCTTTCCCCATCCGCTTGCCATTGGCTGAGAATGGTGGGTACTAAAAGCGGATTGCCGATTTGAGTTTAATCCTCAATATTAACGTGGTATCTAGCATCTGTGATCCATGCTTCGGTTCGTACAACATCCATGTTATTTGCCCCTGTCCCATATTCCCCACAACGCCACACCGGAGGGAGTCTATAAACCTGTTCACATCCGTATTGGCGCGGTGGGGTGGGATCATCTCTGTCGCTTAACAGATACGCCACCAGTGCTATACAAACAGCGATGGCATATGGCATTGTTAATTCCCTTTTGTGTTTATTAATTGAGTGAGGCGTGACGCCAACCGAGCCTCGACGGTTAGACATTTTATACAGCCGGACGTCTCGGCTGTCTGTTGGTAACTAAGCAACAATAACTGATTAAATTTACCGGAATTATCTTATACGAGGCGTCCTTGACTAAAAATATTAATGTGTGTTAGTGCTTATCGACCCCACCGCACTGGGTTATAGTTGTTTAACGTCTGTCGATAGCTACAGACAAAAGCAGAGTAGCGTCAGTCGAGCATGTCGCCAGATTTGTGTGGTCTGCAAGCCGACGCCATCCTACTTACTGCGTATTTTTTTAGGCTCTTCTTATCGTGTAGGGCATGGGTGCATGGATTCCTACAGTACAGAGCGTTGATTCTGACTGATTTAAAGGCGGCCCCGCATAGGGCACATGGTATGTCTCTAGCGAGTGGGGCTTTAAGTCTGGATCTCTCCCCACAGGACTGTTTACAGTAGACCTTCTTTTCCACCGTGGCTGAGAACGAGTTATTGCAGTGAATGTAGGCACAGATGCGGTCTACTGGTTGCCATAACTGTCGTTTCGGTCGGGTACTCTTGCCCTTGTTCTTGCGAATTTTGCTTGGGGGGTTATGTTGCCCTGCCCCAAAAAGCATCCGCTTATCTTCTTTAACCCATTCGCGTTTTATGAGAGCTTCTTCATTGATAAGTTTTTTTAGTTTTCCTTTGCCATCGAAAACTTTTACTTGGTGCATGGTAAGCTCCTACTGATTTTGTAATTGTCTTTCATATCGCCGAGTACCTTAACAAAAACCCCAGATATAAGCAAGGTGAAAATAACAACTGACATAATCATTACTGTGGTCTCATCTTTACGGCTCATTTTTTCTCCTTGTAAGAGTCTTTCATGGCTGTCAATAGATCCTCTTGAGTTATTGATTTGTTCTGGAGACGGAGCATAACACGCTCTTCTATACTCCCCTTAAAAATCAGGTGGTGGATGAACACTGGGTCAGTCTGGCCCTGCCTGTCTAACCTGCCTATCAACTGATCGTAATGTTCTAGGTTCCAAGTCGTTCCAAACCACACCAGATTAGATCCCCCGTACTGGAGATTGAGTCCGTGCCCACATGATGCTGGGTGAACGAACATAAGTGGGATCTTCTTAGCGTTCCACTCGTCCTCGTCCTGCTTCGTGGAAAGAACTCGACCCTTTGGGAACTCCCGCAATAGTCTTTTAAGCTCGTGTTTATAATTGTAGGCTACCAGTAGGGGCTGTCCTGCCATCTCATCCACAAGATCCCTTAGAGCCTCTATCTTCTGGAGGGAGATCTCAACCCAGTTATCCGTGTCTCCGATATTTGCCAACGCGATTTTATCATCCTCTGACAAGTAAACAGCCCCACCACAGAATTGTAGCAACTTGCCAGACAAAACGGCGGCTTGGCTTGCAGTGATTGTCCCTGTTTCTAGTTCGAGTACGAACTCTTTCTCTAGTTCCAAGTATGCGTTTAACACGTTGGGCACCATCTCCAGTGATATAGTGTTATGAGTACGTTTCGGGAGTTCTAGGTAGTCTTCGCTGGTGAGAGTCAGGCACTTGTCTTCCACCTTCTTGTAAATCTGTTCTGGAGCACCGGGCTTTGGTATGAAGTTAAAGCCCATGTAATCCCCAACGAAGTAGGTGTCTTTGTAAGCGGTCATGGTACGGCCCAGACGCGTACCTGCATCAAGCAGGTGCATCTGTGACCATAGGTCGAGCAGTCCATTAGGGGCAGGTGTAGCACTGAGTTGAATCATCCGTAAGGTATGTTTGTATGCGAGGCGTAGCGACTTAAATCTTTTTGATTTTGGACTCTTAACACAAGTGGATTCGTCAATCACTATGGTGTCGTAAGGCCAATGTCCGCGTTTGGACATTTCTTCTACGAGCCATGTCACCATCTCTTTATTGATGATGTGGATTTCAGCAGATGCGTTGAGGAGTTCTTCACGGTGTTTCTTGTTACCATGCAAAACGACGTAGCGCAATTGGTGCAGGTGTTCCCAGTTATTGATCTCCGAAGGCCAAACGAATTTGGCAACACGGAGCGGTGCTATTATGAGAACTTTCTTGGTTTGCTTTTTCAGCAGGAGGGTTTGTATAGCAGTGAGTGTGGTGACGGTTTTCCCCAGTCCCACACCCGCCCACAGAGCGCACTTCGGGGTTTTGAGAACCCATTCGATCATGCGCCACTGGTATTTATGAAGCTCGTATAACTTTCGCCTTGACATCCTACTAATCTCCATTAGTTAAAAAGGCTACTCCCCCGCTGGATTCCGAGCGCATTGTCAGATACATACCAGCAGGAAAGCCGAATCCCTTTATTTTTTACTGTTGCGTAGAAACTCTTCCACCTCCGCAATATCTAGTAGCGTCCCCGGTTTTGGGTGTTCCGGCCCCGGTTCGTATCCATCAGCTTGTTGTTCAGCATTTGTGTATTCTGACATAAGCCCGGAGTCTTTGTCAATCTTGTATTCTATATCTCTATCGAGATTATACTTTTTCACGATTGCGAGTTGCTTCTGGGTAGCTTTTACCTCTATTTCGCTCATCGTGTCCATGTACATACTGAATACATCCATCATGGCAGTTTTGGCATACTTGTGTTTCATATCAAGCTCACCGAAAAACTGCCTTTCCGAGTTTGTTAACTGTATCGGTTCCATATCAACTCCTGTTCTTGGCATAGGATTCTACAATTTTTTCCCCACTGCGTCCTGCAATATACCCCCCGATGCCCAATTTCAAAAGATCCCACATGTGATCGGGGATTGCCAACTCGACGGCGTGTCCCCCGAACAATTGAATGTAAGGGAACAGGATGTAATTATTAGCAATAATAGCTACAAATGTCAACATGCAAATTGGTCGCCATGAAGAAGCCATCCACGATTTGGAGCTTGCCTCCGCGACTATCACGGCTGACTGGGCTTTTACCACCTCTTGCTCAATGTTGAGAAGTTTAGCTTTTATTTGTGTTTCGAGTTCGTTGGCTTTGTCCTTATCTTCTACAAATTCACTAACTAAGTCTGTGACTCCTTTGATTGCGCTTCCCCATCCAAGCATCGGGTGTCTCCTTTTATTGGTGCGCCCTGACAACAATCTCCGTCAGGTGGCATTTGTTTACAATTGGTACACTGAATCCTGCCGTGTACAAACTCACTGATTCCTGTGTGCCCACAGAATGAGCACGAATGTTCATGGTTCATTCGTTATTCTCCTCTAAAAATAAACTTTTTCCTGCTCCCGTACCGTCAATAACGTGGACAGTGAACCCGGCACGTTCCAGCATCTTGTGCATGACCCGCTGACCTTTGGTGGGCTTACCACCCGGTCGCTTGAATTCGATCATTATAACTTTCGAATCTTTAAAGTATAATCTGTCCGGTACAAACCGTTGCGCTGGACTTGTCCATTTGAATGACAACCACCCCTTCTTCTTAGCGTGGTCGGTAACTGCTTTTTCGATGTCCCTCTCTCTTATAGTCATACCCTAGCACGAGCAGTCGCAGTCAGATTTCTTTCCCCCGGTGCGTTCACACTCTTCGTCGGGTTTAACCTTACCAGTGATGTATGTCGGCCCGAGATCTTCCCCTGCCCAAGTTTCGAAGGAAGGGTCATCGTGACGCCCCTCTGTGCCTGAGTCAGCATTATTTTCTGTACCTAAGTGCCTGATAGGCTTCGACGCCAACCGGAAGTCCGTCAGCCCAGTTCGGAGTTTGTTCCATGAGTCTTGTGAAGTCTTCCACTGTCCGGGTTTGGTCATTTATCCCTACCTCCGATATGATTTCATCGTGAACGGTTAGTACAATTTCATAACCAGCCTCGTCCAGAGCCAACATGGATTCTGCCATGAGATCACGGGCGACTGCTTGGGTTATGTTCTCAACTAGCTTGCCTCCGTAAGTATCAAGCAAGCACCACTTCTTAGTCTTTGAGTTTACACCCCAGAACTGGATATTCATGGCGATGAACTCGTAAGGCTCCACTCCGGCGTTTTCGGCACATTTTTCAAACTCTGCAAAAGAGGTGTACTCGCTGGGAGAGTACAAATATGACATCTCCGGCATATCTTCCGTCGCTGGCGTCTTGTACATAATGACCTTCTTATCGACGATATGCGGTCGGTGGAAGTACAGCCTTCTGCCCGACGGTAGCTGACAGACCAGAAAGTTGTTCTTAACAACAAATTTTATGCCTCTGGCCTGTCTTACCTCCTGCTTTTGAACCGCTTCTCGAGCGGCTTGCTCAATCTCGTACCAGAACTTGCATATCAGTGGGTTAACCTTCCTCCACTGCTGTTTGATCTTTTCGGCGTCTGCCTTGGTCATGGGAGCCTTGTAAACCTCTGCCATGCCCTGTAGGGCACCCGCACCGCCTCCGTATCCACAGGCTAATTCACCAATCTTTCCGACGAAGCGCTCATCTTTGGTGATGTTTTCTATTGGTTTTTTATAAATATTAGAGGCGACGTACTCATACATTTTACCATGACCACGGAATATTTCCAATTTGTCTTCCTGACCCGCCAGCCATGCCAGAGCACGGGATTCTATACTGGCATAGTCCCCAATAATGAACTTCTTACCCTCAGAAGGTATCAGCATGCCCCTGACGGAGCTACTTAGAGCGTCCATAGGCTCAATATCGCTCATTTTGTACAGATCAAGGTCTCTTGCGTGTAGCAGTTTGATACACATGTCCGCATCTACCGTGGGACGAGCTATATTCTGGAGGTTCACACCCGTGGAAGACCACCGTCCCGTTGAGGCACCGTGATACATTACATTTCCATGTAAACGAGTACCCACACCAACTCTAGTACGCATACTCTTATACTTTTTGGGTGCAGTCTTCGCCAGTGCCATGCGTAGGCGTATAGCCTCGTGAGTCCCTTGTGTGTCTTCCCCTTCTAGTATAGTAGATAAAGTGCCCTTAGTTATATCGTCTATGATATGACCCCGGTCTATCATCCAGTCGAGGAACTGCTTCTGGCTGTTTGCATTTGCCAGCCCAGTGAGTTTAGTCAGTCGATGTTTGATGTCATCAAATGCTTTTTCGTAGACATCTAAGGCGTGATCGACATTCTCTACGTCTAGCCCTATGCCTTTGATGTTTATTTTCTGGTCGAGTATCCACACTTTACGCTCTATTGAGTTTAAATCATACAGCTTCTTGGACAGCGCACGTTCAGCGACCACATCCTGAAGACAGTAGTCGTGCATCTCTTTGGTGAGCTTTGGATCACCATTCATTTTGTTGGGGATTGATAGAAGTCTGATTAACTCATACCCACGTTTGTCTTTTGACACATTGGATGGCATACCTAAAGCCTTACCACAGTTCCCCAGTGCTCTCGGTAGAGCCATTGCCCCTGACAAAGCGGCTGTGTCATGCCACCTTTCTAGTGGAGGGGTAGGGACGTCAGGCCAACAATGTTTCCATACTGCATACTCAAAGAATGAATTCCATGCGTGGAGTTCGTATCCATGTGGTTCAGTGACAAACTTCGGCAGTTCTGCACCCGGTGTCCATAGTTCCGGGCGTTCTCCATCGTAGGCGTATCCCATACATAGGATACGGGTTGATGGGTCAGCGGCATATGCCCACGCTCCTGCTTTTCGAATGTCACATTCAGAGAATGTCTCGTAGTCAAAGTGTACTTTTATCATTTGTATGGTCGAAAAAATAAAACCGCAAGGAATACTAACCCGGCGGCTACAGTTAAAAATATATTGTGTAATGTCATGGTGCCTCCAGTGTGGGTAAAAATAGAGGGGGCTGTCAAATCATCCAGATTTTTTTCACCGGAAACGGGTTATCGTGTGACCGGAACAGCCCCCCAATTCTTAGTTCAGCATATCGTCAAGGGCAGAGCTACCCTTGTCAACATCTCCTGCGGTCGGGATAGCCCCGAACACTTTAGATCCATCAAAGGAGTTGCCGAGAGCTTCCCCTTTACGAACTAGCTGTACGCCTTGAAGACCAAACCCTACACCTTTGGATTTGTTATCGTAAGCATAGGTGTTAAACGCACCGAGGACATAATCGCCTGACGCGATTTTGCCCTTATCAAACTCCTTACTCAACGCACCTTTCTGATCCCATAAAGCAGGGCCAGAGTCGGTTGTGTTTTTAGCATTGATAAAGTAATGACCGCCGTAAGGCGCTTCTCCGGGGGACGCACCAGATGGTACACCTGTTGGGCCAGACTGGTCGCCGTCTCGTAGAGGGATACGGATACCAGCGGGCTGATTGGTGCCCCACTTCAGTGAGATCGCCGAATTGATGGCGTCTTTAACTTGCTGAACCATCTTCTTGTCTGTCTTGTCGATGAGAAACATGGCGGAGTATTCCATGTTACCAGAGAGATCGTTCTTCTCTTTCTCAAAGATCTTCGCATAGGATATGCGAATCGGACGGGTGTGATCGTTCATGTTAATGACCATCTTTTCTTTTAGTACATCTTCGTTAGTAGACATTAAGTCTCCTTTTTAAGTTTCAATGGATCTGAATTCGACACCGTTATTGGGGAGCAGTTCGTCCCTCGGGTCATCGACCGTCGCCATTGTACGTTTACCTTCGGGCTGAACCCAAAGGTCTGATATTAAGTCAACGGACTCTCCGTTGACTTTTAATAACTTCACCATGTTCGGTGGAGTTAGAAGTTTGCGGGGCTGATAAATGTCATCACCCCCAAATTGATTTTCAGATAATAGCAGACTTACCCGGTCTTCGTCAAGCCATTTTCTGTTACCTGCCCTTCCGCGTACCAATTTGTAACCTTTTATCTCGGTACCGCCTTCCAGAAGAGTGAAGGCGTAGCTCTGTAATGCCTTACACCACTCAATAATTCCATCAGTCAATGGTATTAATTCACCGATGTCTTCATTGCTAAGCGTGTGAGCTTCCTTCAAGTCCAGATCTGGATCGGGTATAGGCTTGAACACCTTCGCCACGGCTTGCAAACTCTGCTCCGCTAGTGCCTTACAGGTGGACTTAGCTTTGCAGAACCTACATTGTTTGTCACCGGGCGAGAACTCTGCCGTGCCGTCCATCGCCTTGCGGGCCGCTGGCTCTACGACTTCTTCAGCCCACTGCTTGAGGTTGCCCACTGTGATCGACCACTCGTCGATGTGATCCAGTCGCGGTTGTACTATTACTATGCTGACCAGATCATAATCGTTAAAGTCGAAGGCCATGTCCATTGTGTTTATAACCCCCAGAGCGTACAGCATACCCTGCGGGTTATTCTTTGCGGACACACGAACACCTTTGCCCATCTTCAGATCCACACAGTGGATGATCTGCCCTTCGTCGTTCTTGTCCAGCTTGATGTAATCAGATGTGCCGAAGCCTTCTGGTACCCAGCGAGAGAAGTCCACTCGACGTTCGATGAACTTGTGCTGACCGTCCAGACCGTCGCAGTAATCAACGTACTGTTGGACAGCTTCGATCATCTCATCATCAACCAAGAATCCTTTCGGGTAGTTCTTGGTGATGTTTAAATACTTACCCTTGTGGGACAGTGCGGAGCTACCTTCCTCCAAGCACATCTGTCCGAGGGTATGACCTGCTGTCCCATACTCCGCATACTCGGAGGTGGTATCACTTATACCATCCTCCAGCATGATAGAGCCGGGGCACGGTATCCAACGGTGTGCCCCACTGGCTGATAACTTTGCGTGTGCTAGTTCAGTCATTACTCCCCCCGTGCATCAACGATGCGTTGTCCATTAAGGACAAAAGACTCGTAATGGTCAGGGTTTATTTCACCGAGCTTAGATGCTTCAAACTTTTGAAGAAGCTCCATAGCAATGTCTTTGCCTTCAACACCACAAATATCTACGATGATCGCTTGGCACTCTTCCTTCGTGTAGACTTTCTCCTGCCGATATTTTACT
>Ga0307994_1000168_pt1 | contig 53143 bp, 62 predicted proteins | sample EllFjometagen261_FD_203171 | JGI IMG/M metagenome (GOLD analysis project Ga0307994, IMG submission 203171) | Marine microbial communities from Ellis Fjord, Antarctic Ocean - #261 | ecosystem: Environmental > Aquatic > Marine > Unclassified | place: Southern Ocean | collected 2014-11-02
AAAACAACTGCTGGAAACGTATGCAGCAAGAGTGGACTACCAAGCTGATGAATGATGCCAGCTTCACTGATCCAATCCCGTCTAACCAAGCAGACTTTGTGGCACTGGTTACTGCACGGGAAGACTACATGACACGCATTGAGCGTGACGCAGAGCAAGGAGCCATGTAATGCCATATCAAGGACGACAGCCGGGAGTAGGTGTACGGAACCGCTTCATCTTTACTGCCACGAGCGGCCAGACATCCTTTAGTGGTGCTGACAGCAACGGTTTAACGCTGAAATATGCGGACGCGACATACACCGATGTGTTTTTGAATGGCGTGTTGCTACCACCAACAGATTACACAGCTACCACCAAGACGTCTGTGGTTCTCGGATCAGGCGCAGCAGTAAACGACATACTAGAGGTTGTAGCTTACGACATTAGTTCGATTGCCGACACGGTGTCTGCATCCTCTGGCGGTACATTCGCTGCCGATGTTACATTCGCTGGCGATGCTATATTTGGTGACAGTGACAAAGCCATATTCGGCGCTGGGTCTGACCTCCAGATTTATCACGATGGGTCTAATAGCTATGTGGATGATGCTGGCACGGGCCGTTTAATCCTTCGCGGTAATGATCGTGTAATGATTCAAAAATACACTGGCGAGGATATGATTTCATGTCTAGCTGATGGTGCTGTAAATATTTACCATAATAACGCAAAGAAGTTTGAGACTACCAGCACAGGCGTAGCAGTCACAGGTGTAGTCACAGCCAACGCTGGTGTGGTTGTAGATAATATTACAATAGATGGTCAAGAGATTGATGTAAGCTCTGGTGACCTAACGCTAGACGTTGCAGGGGATATTTTCCTTGATGCTGGTGGGGATAATATAAAGTTTTTATATGGTGGTACAGCTTATCTTGATTTTTATAAATCAGGAAGTAGCATAGGACTTTACCAAGCTGTTCAAGATGGAGACTTCCTATTTCAAGGCAATGATGGCGGTGCTTCAATTACCGCATTGAAACTTGATATGTCAGAGGCTGGTGCTGCTACGTTTAACGGTAATGCTACTGTTAGTGGAGGTACTTTAAAAATTGTAGATACCGAGTTATCAGAAGTATCTGATAACTTTTCTATAAACATTCAATCAGGTAATAATGATTTTCTTGTAAAAAGCGGCGGTAATACATTTGCATCATTTAAGGGTTTTGATGGGTCAAAAAACTTTGGCGCTTTCTCTAATGGCGGCGGCGGTTTTAATCTATTTGTAGGTTCTGCTAACACAGGTTCTTTTGCATTGAGGTTGGATGGGGTAGGTACAAGCGCAAGTAATGTTGTTCAGTTTTCAAATGGAAATGGGCAAGTTGGGACTATTACATTAAGCGGCACCTCCACAGCCTACAACACATCATCAGACTACCGACTAAAAGAAAACGTAAACTATGATTGGGATGCAACTACACGCCTCAAGCAACTCAAGCCTGCTAGGTTTAACTTTATTGTTGATGCTGACACTACAGTCGATGGCTTCCTCGCACATGAGGCACAGGCTGTTGTCCCAGAGGCTGTCACTGGTGCTAAAGATGCAATGCGTGACGAAGAGTATGTAGTTACAGCGGCGGTTGAAGAAGTCACAGATGCTGATGGTAACGTCACAACTGAAGCCGCTGATGCAGTTATGCGTACTCGCAGTGTACCAGATATACAAAGCATAGATCAGTCTAAATTAGTACCATTGTTAGTTAAAACAATATTAGAATTAGAAGCTCGTATCACGGCACTGGAGGCATAACATGGCAGTTTCACAGATTGATCCGAACGGTCTAAACGTAGGGCAACTCGGCTCGCGTAACATGGTGATTAATGGGGCCATGGTCTTTGACCAGCGCAACAATGCTGCTGCAATATCTTCTCTGGTACAGTACACAACGTACACTCTTGATCGTTGGCAGTATTACTCAGATCAAGCAGGTAAGTTCAGCTTTCAACAGAATCAATCTTCTGTGACACCCCCCGTTGGGTTTACGAAATACTTAGGGCTAACAAGTTTAAGTGCTTATTCTCCCGGAACTAACGAAACGGTTTCAATTTCTCAACACGTTGAGGGGTTTAATTCTGCCCAACTAAACTGGGGAACTTCAAACGCAAAAACCGTTTCGTTGTCTTTTTGGGTAAGAAGTTCATTAACAGGTACTTTCAGCGGGGTTTTAGCTGGGGGCCAAAACTACATTTACACCTACGCCATATCTTCTGCAAATACTTGGGAGTATAAAACTATTACTGTACCCGGTAGTACAACTGGAACTTGGAACACAGGCAATACAAGCGGTATTAGAGTTTTATTTACTCTAGGTTACGGGTCCGGCCAAGTTGGAACGGCTAACGCTTGGCAATCGGCTGATTTTGCAGCGTCTGGATCAGTACAAGTTGTTGGCACATCAGGCGCAACCTTCCAAATTACAGGCGTTCAAGTTGAAGTCTCTCCCACGGGCGAGGCAACCCCCTTCGAGCATGAAAACTACGGGACCACGTTAGCTAAGTGCCAAAGGTATTATTATAGACCAACCGCAGCGAGTGATTTAACAGGAAACACTGCCTGTCAAGCGTTTAATGTCAACGGGGTAGTTGGCTCTTTTGTCTACAAAGAAACAATGAGGGCTGCTCCAACTATTTCTCTTTTTTCCGCAGGAAACGGCACGGCTGGGCAGATACGCAAGACCTCTGATGGAGCTACAACCAGTAGTGCTGCTGCGGCTAATATTGGTCTAAATAGTTTTGGTTTTGCAACAGGAATGAGTAGCTTAACAACAGGTGACGCTTATGACCTTACCTTCACAGCAGATGCGGAGTTATAACTATGGATAATGTAATGATAATTACAAATGCAAAGTACATACAATTTGATAGTGTGAATTGTACAGTTCAAGCAACTATAGACGGTCAATATATCTCAGCCCCAATGGACCCAGCCAATCGCCACTACGCAGAAATACTACGTCAAGTAGATGCTGGCACACTAACAATTCAAGAAGCTACGTAAGGTTAAAAAATGGACAAAAGAACAGTATCATCCGCGCATGAGAGGATTGACGGTTTGGAAAAAGAAGTCATTGAAATAAAAACCGAAGTAAAAATTCAGTTTAAAGATTTGTTTGGCCGCGTCAAACGTATGGAAACTATTATGATTGCCGCTACAGGTACTATTATAGCACTACTAATTTCAGTATTGGGCAAGATGAGCTAAGTACTACTGTGCAGTTATGAGGTGCCGTTTCTATGATTGATCCTATTACAGCGTTCTCTGCGGCGAGCATGGCATTTTCAGGATTAAAGAAGGCGATTGCGGTTGGAAAAGATATTACGTCAATGGGAAGCACTCTTTCTCAATGGTCTAAAGCTGTTTCCGACATGGACTTTCTTGACGAGCAAGCCAAGAAACCACCGATGTATAAGATGTTTTCCGACACACAGGCTTCGGCGTTGGACATCTGGACTAAGAAGCAGAAGCTCGCAGAGATGCGTGAGGAACTCCGCGCCCATATTTCTTGGACTTATGGGCCTTCGGCTTGGAAAGAAATTGTCAGGATTGAGGCGCAACAGCGCAAGGCTCAAAGAGAAGCAGTATACAAACAACAAGAATTTATTGATAGTTGCATCAACTGGGCCATTGGGCTGTTGGCTTGTTTTGCAGGTGCGGGAATCTTGTTCGTTGTCGTGTATGTAATTGGCGCGAAGCAAGGCAAATGGTGAGTGTTTCTTTTAGAGTATAGACGCAAGTGGGTCGTTGTAGACAAATTAGGTAAAATAGTCATAATAACCCGTGACAAGAGTATTGCGATTGGCTTCGCAAAAATATGGAGCGCCAAACATGACAGAGTTCAATAAAGCAGACTTAGACTCCAATGGCTCTATCTGTATAGATGAATGGAATAGTTTGGCACTTCAAGACAAACGCTTGGAAATAGCTGACCAAGACCTCAAGAGAAACACAGAGCGAATGCTAGTTGTCTGGTGCTGTATTGGTATGCTGGTATATCCGTTTATTATTTTATTTGCCTCAGTATTAGGTTTTGATAAGGCAGCAACATTAATTACTGATATCGCATCTGTGTATGTGATAGCGGCTAGTGGAGTCGTGGCGGCGTTCATGGGCTTCAACGCCTACGCTGGTAAGTCTGACAAGAAGAAGACTTCAATATCTTATGACGATAGGGCAATGGAAAAATGAGTATACTTAGCGCATTGATTGGACCAGCGACAGAACTTGCTGGCAAATTCATACAAGATAAAGACAAAGCTGCGGAGTTGGCTCATAACCTTAGTACGATGGCCGATAGACACGCGCAGGCGGCGATGTTAGCGCAGATAGAAGTTAACAAAGCTGAGGCTTCTGGCAACTGGTTTCAGGCATCTTGGCGTCCTTTGTGTGGTTACGTTTGCGTCTTAGGTTTGATGGTTAACTTCCTTATCTCTCCAATTTGTGCTGGGTTCGGGTTTATAATCCCGCAGGCAGAGATGACCACCATGCTTCCAATTTTAACTGGGATGTTGGGGTTGGCAGGGATGCGTTCATTTGAGCGTGTTAAAAAAGTTGGTAAGTAAGTGTGGGTACTCGTTTGGATACAGTTTGTTGTGGGTATGCCCATCAACTACTATCAATTAAACAGTTTTAGTAGTAGAACTGTATGTGAACAGTATAAAGAACAGGCAAAGGTTATGGTAACAAATAACAATATGATCGTCGCCTGTCTAATTGTGAGGATAGAACAATGACTTTTAAACTAAGTACGCGAAGCGAAGCCAAGTTAGAGGGTTTAGACCCACGGCTTGTTGCGGTTGTTAAAGCAGCCATACACAAAACAAAAATAGATTTTGGTGTTATATGTGGTATGAGAACGCTAGAAGAACAAAAGGCTCTTGTTGAAAAAGGAGCATCACAGACGATGAAGTCTAAACACCTTCAAGGCTACGCTGTTGACCTAATGGCTTATATTGGTAGCCGTGCATCTTGGGAATTAAATCTTTATGATGATATTGCGGATGCTATGGCCGATGCTGCAAGAGAAGTAGACGTCCCTATTAGGTGGGGCGCAGCTTGGACAGTTTCAAATATAGCTCAGTTTCAAGACGGCACCATGGAAGACGCCATGAACAGTTACATTGATGAGCGCCGCACACAAGGCCGACGTCCGTTTATTGATGGCCCACATTTCGAACTGATGGTGTAGTATGCCGGGGTTTAAGATAGAGAAGTTTTTAGGTAAGGCACCTAAAGTAGCTCCAGAGCTACTGCCGAATACTTCTGCGCAAATAGCTACGAATATCAAGTTGTACTCTGGCGACTTAATCCCCTACCCAACACCTGTTATTGTAGATAACACCGAGCGAAATGGAACTATAAAAAAACTACATGCTCTGCGTACGCCCGGCACTGGCGAGCTAAAATGGCTATCTTGGTTAACTGACGTAGACATTGCCACCCCCTCTGGCGCAGCAGATGCTGACGAACAAAGGTTTTACTACTCAGGAGACGGTGTACCAAAAGTAAGTACATATCTACTAGCTACCACAGGGAGCGAGCCGTTTCCGCTAGACTACTATGACCTAGGATTACCACTACCTGAGACTGTAGTAGCAACATCCGCTGGAGAGTTCAGTACAAAGGCCACAACTAATTTTTCTAGGGATGCCAGTGGCGTAGTAACCCTAACAACAAACGGCGTACACGGGTTAAAGTCTGGTGCCTTAGCAACCGTTACAGGATTTACCCATGACGACGGTACGTACGCACAGTCAGGTACTACTATTACAGTTACTATGCAGGCTCACGGCCTAGTTACAGGCGCTCAAATAATTCTAAGGTTCACGTCAGGTACTGCTGCAAGCGGCGTTTATACTATGACTAAGGTCAATGCTAACAGCTTTACAGTAACATCTGTTACGTCTGTAAGCACAAGCGGAAACGCAGAGTGGGACCTACGATCTTTTAACGCACGGTCTATTGAAGTTAACGCTCCTACAACAACTACTCTTACATATACAAGTCCGGGGTTCCCTGTCACAACGTCAACTAATGCTGAAGGTAAGGTAGATTTAGCTGGAACTATACGATCTCGTAACTATTTGTACGCATGGTTCACCCCGTGGTCTGAAGAATCTATAGGTTCAGAGCCGTCCGAACCCTTGTTTATAAGGGAAGGCCAAGTTGTAACTGTTACTAATCTACCTTCGGCTAAGCCATCCGGTAAAAACTTTGTTCGTGGTATACGGTTGTACCGAACTGTTACCGGCACTACCACAGCCGACTATTTACGTATTGCTACACTGTGGTTCCCTACTGCTGTTGCAAACGTGCAGAGAACCAGTAACGTGTCTAGGGTTGCCACTGGCTCACCCCATAACTTATCTGTAGGTACTTACTTCAAACTAGCTAACTGCTCTAACTCTTCGTTCAACATTGCTGGCGGCGTAGTCACTGAGATTATAGATGACTACATTTTTGAATTTGCCCAAACAGCATCTAATGTATCTGCTACATCTGCAACTGGAACGCTATACCACGATAGCTCTGAGAACCCCGGCACGGATACTGCTAGGTACTGGGGCGAAAGCAACTACACATTCATAGATGATTTTGCTGTTACTAGTTTGGGCAATACGCTAAACACAAACTTGTTCTTACCCCCACCAGCTAACCTAGAAGGTCTTACGGCTGTACAGAACAATGTACTAGCGGGCTTTGTAAACAACGAGGTATTTTTCTCAGAGCCGGGGCAGTATCACGCATGGCCGGAGAGTTCTAAACTTGTATTAGAAGACAAGGTAGTTGGCTTTGCCCTGTTTAGTGGCTCGCTAATTGTTATGACTGATGCTTATGCCTACATTGTTTCTGGTAGTGACCCCGCAGTATTTACCGTAACACGTACAGATGCTAGGTTCCCCTGTCTTTCTAAGAACAGTATTGTCAACACTGGAGTGGGTGTCATGTACGCAACGCACGATGGTATTGCGCTATACTCTACCACAACAGGTGCGCAATTAGCCACAAAAGCGCTATATAATAGTGATACATGGGGTGCTGACCTTGTGCCTAGCACTTTACGCGGTACATATTTTAACGATGCTTACTTTGCGTCACACTCAAACGGTAGTATAATATTTGAACTAGACGAAAAAGCTGGCGGGTTCTTTGTGGATACTACCTACAGCTTTACAGCCGCTTGGTATGATGTGCTTACAAACGTACTGTATTACGTAAACGGTGTCGATGGTGACGTACTTCAATGGGATGACAGCACTCAGCCGCTATCTAACTATACGTGGAAGTCCAAAGTTATCGTAGCAGCGAACCCGCTTAATATAGGCGCGGCCAAAGTAGTGGCAGACTACACAGCTAATACTACTGCTAAATGGGACGCTGTAACTGATGACTGGGAAGACACAACTATACGCTGGGACGGTGATGACGAGGTTACTTTCCGATTATACGTGGATAAAGCGCTAAAGTTTACAACCTCATTGTCAAGCAGTAAAACCTTTAGATTGCCTTCGGGCTATAAATCGGATACATTTGAGGTAGAAATCGAAAGCGTTGTACGTGTAAGATCAATCCATCTTGCAGATACACCCACGGGTCTAAGAGAAGTATAATGGCGTTTGTAACTAGATATACCGGTATCCCTGCTGTACCCACTACAGGTGTAGACCAATGGCAGGCGCAGATGTTTTCAACTATTAAACAGAATGTAGAGCTATTAGCGGGTATCCGTGGCGAATCTGACCTAGCCAGTAAGGCCATAACCAAGGGGCAAGTTGATCTTGCAGACGCACCTGCGCAAGTAATGACAGCTGTTTCAGCTGCGGCTGCAGGTACTAACGTGCTTACCAGTTTTAGTATTAGCGGTGATACAGTCACTGTAACAGGACAAGCAAGTGTCCCAGTACTAGAAGACTATACAAACCTAGTGATAGATGTACAGTCTCTTGCAAACGATGTAGCGCAACTACGCGCTGTTGTACAATTACTCATAACACAGTTGAGGAGCTAGGCCATGGCACAGCAATACGGTAGACCATCAGTACTGCAGGGGATTATGAACATGCCGTCCCCTACACAGGTTACGCCTCCCGGTAGCGGTTTATCTGGTGCTATGAATGGCGCTGCGTTACCACAATACCAAATGGGTGGCCAAGTAGGTCCGGGCGGTATGCCTGTTCCGGGTTCGCAAGGTGCCGGTGGACTACAACCTATGAGCGCTGGTGCCTCTGGCGCACCGGCAGAACCTACAAACTCTAATGTTTTAGAGATGCAAATCCAAGAGTTTATGAACACTCGTCCCCAAGAGGTAGCTCAAGTACAAGAAGCTATTAATAAGGCGATGCAATCTGGCGAGCTTACACCGCAAGAACTTAACACAGCCGCACAACTGGCTACTGCGGCACTTCGTAACCCTGCTATGTACTCGCAGATAAGGCAGTACGCTATCCAGCAGGGCTTAGCTACAGAGCAAGACATATCTCCAGAGTACGACGAGGGGCTTATCTTTGGCCTTATCGTAGCTGCTCGCACAGGGCAGAACGCGCCAACACAACAAAATGCTATGGCACCTGCGCAAGCACCTATGGCCCCCGGTATGCAAGCACCTATGCCATCTATGGGTATGGGCGGTGAAGTACCTACCAGTAATTCTCCTACAGGTGAAGTACCTATCATGGCTCACGAAAAAGAAATGGTTATACCTAGGTGGCTAGTCGAAGAAAAAGGTACAGCGTTCTTTAAAAGTATGATTAGCAAAGGTCCGATGAGTGACAAAGCGTAATTTAAATATAGAAATACTAACGCCTGAACGGGTCGATGAGTTGTGGACTTGGCTAGAGCCTCTGCTTACTGCGTCTTGTGAGAGCAACGAGATAACATCAGACGACGTTACTGCCGGTGATATATACTGCATGGCGCAAACAGATCAGTGCGTATTGTTTATATTTACGGACAACGGTAAACCTGAGTGCGTAGTGGCCATACAGTTTCATACTGTTAACAACAGAAAAGGTGCAGACTTATTAGCGATGGCTGGTAAAAGTATATTAAAATACAGGGACGAGTATTGGACGTCCATATTAGACTGGCTTAGAGCCAATGAGGTTAAAGTTCTTGACACATATGGTACTGAAAAACGAGCTAAGCACTACCTAAAACAATTTGGGTTCACAAAAACATGCACGTATGTGCGAATGATTCTATAGGAGAGTAAGATGGCAAAAGTTTTAAAAGCTGTAGTAGCAATAGCAGTGGCAGTAGCCATCCCTTTCGTAGCGCCAGCGATAGCCGCGAGTCTCGGAGCATCGGCGGCACTAACCACCGTCGCAACTTCCCTTGGGGCATCAGCTATTAGTGCAACGGCGGCAGCAACAATAGGAACTACCATTGCATCGGCGGGGGTAGGAGCGGTACTAGGCGCGGTCAATGCTAAAGTCACGGGCGGCGATGTCAAGACAGGTGCGCTTTTGGGCGGGTTAGGAGGCGGCATAGGCGGGTACACTTCTGCTGTTGCTACTAACGCTGCTAACGCTGGCAATGTCGGACTAAACACTAGCTCAGGCGCATCTGGCACAACGGCAACCTCAGCGCAACTTAATGCTGCTCCGGGAGCTACTACGGCAGCACTAAATACTGCGGGTCAAACCGGACTAGCTGTAACAGGTACAGCAGTTGATGGCGGCGTCACACTAGCTAACGGAGCAACAGTAACTGCCGCAGGCGCATTGGTACAACCTACAATAACACAAGCTGTGACAACTGGGCTTACTAGTACTATTACACAACTAACTAACCCAGATACTCTCCTTAGAATAACCACCCTAGCCTTGGCAGCAGACCCAGACATAACAGGGCTAACAAACGAAGAAGTACAGTTGGTTGAGTTACGCAAAGCAGAACTACAACGCATGGCTACTGAGAACCGCGCCTTGTTCGAGCAACAAGTAGCTAACGCTGCGGCTCTTATGCAGTCTGCTGAGCAACAAGCTGCAAACCCAGAGGGTGCGTACGCAGAAACTAAAATTAGAACTGAACGTGATCTTGCTGAAGACACCCGTGGCCAATCTTCTGATCGTGCAGCCGCTACCCGTCGCGCTGGTTTAATAGACAGTACTAACACGGCAACAATCGCAGCAGCAGCAGAGCAAGAACGTGGCGATGCAGCACAAATGCGCTATCGTACAGCAGCGAACCAAGCACTACCTGACGCTGCACCTCAAGGCTACGCTGGACTAGCAATGCCTATGTACAGCGATTTAGCTGAGCGTAGACGTCAAGCGCAAAACGATCTAGTGTATGGCGTAGGCAGCGCATTCGGTGTAGGCGACTTAACTGGTAGCAAAAATAAAGAACTATTTGGTTCTATCACGGGTAATGCGTAAGGGGATATAGTACTATGGCAGGACCATCATACGCCACCGTCACACAACTTGGCGCAGGACTGGGTAAACTTTCGGGTTTATCTGCGGCAGAAACTCTTGATAAAGCTGCGCGTGAGCGTCAGGCACAAGCTCAAAGTGCGTTGGCTTTAGATACTACTAGACTAGCACAACAGCGTAGTGGCCAACTGCTTGAGGAAAACGAATTAGCCTTAAAACAATTAAGAAGTGCAGAAGCAGCAAGAGTTGATCGTATAAATAGACTTAGCGTTTCTACTCAAAAGCCGGTGCTTGAAACAGGAACTGTAAAACCTGTTGAGTTTTCACCTACCACCGATGCAACGATAACCAATAGCGGAACCCTACCTGCCGCTGTTACTGGAGGGCTAAACACTAGCGGAACCCTACCTGCCGCTGCTACTGTACCCGTAGCTGCTGATGGCGGTAACATTGAACCTCTACCAGCTAGTACACAATTACGTATAAAATTTAGACCACTATGGACACAGCTACAAACAGAATATGGTTTGCCCGATGGGTACTTAGAGACTACCGCAGGTTTGGAAAGTAGTTTTCAAGCTAGCGTACCTAACGCTGCAGGCTCTAGTGCGCAAGGTTTGTTTCAGTTTATGCCTGCAACTGCGCAACAGTACGGTCTAACAAATGTTAATGATCCGCAAGCATCTTCAGTAGCCGCTGCAAAACTTGCTAAAGATAATTTTTTAGAACTACAAAGGATACTTGGTAGACCCCCCACTGGCGCTGAACTATACCTAGCGCACCAGCAAGGTGCAAGAGGCGCAGGACTGCTAATAAAACATGGAGATGTAGACGTTTTACGTGTATTAGAAGTTGCATATCAAAACTCTAATAACCCAGCGTTAGCAGCCAAAAGTGCATTAACTAAAAATGGCGGTACTGAAGACATGTCTGCCGCAGAGTTTGCTAACCTCTGGACGTCTAAGTATACCGGTAGATTACCTTTATCCACAGAAGTACTTACACCTGTAGTGGAACCTGTAGAGCAACCTGTTGTAGAGCAACAACCTGCAGTGGTACCTGTTGTGCAAAGAAATACAATAGAGAACCCAATACGCTACAACGACAGTTATGATTGGGTAGGAGAAATAAACGATGACAATAAAGCATCAGGCGTTGGTGCTTTATACCCAACAGCCGGTGGGTCTAAAATTTATTTTAGCACATTTGACAGAGAAGGCGGCGCTAATAACATCTTCGGCCCAACGCTGGTAATAGATAAAAACACTAGAAAATTTTCTAGAATTTATTTTACCGACGAACCCGGCGTGACCGGAGAGAATCATGTATACAGTGTTGAGGATGAAGCCATAATTGCAAAGTTAGCAGCAGCTGCTGCTAGGCAGGGTCTTATATCGCAAGATGATGTACCTACTGTTCAAGAACCTAGAGAGTTGAACACAGAAGAAACTCAATTTGCGCAAGACATAGATAAGTTAATGCGCGGTAACGAAATTGCTACAGCTATCTCTCAAATAAGAACCCGTATAAGCAGTGGTACTTACGGCCCCACCGGCACCGCTCTTGGTCGTATGGCAGGTTATTTTACAGATAGCCCAGCGGAAGCAGCCCGTCGTAAACTTTTTGATGCAACAAGTAAGTGGATGTCCACTGAAGGTTCTAGATTTTTAACTGCTAACCCAGACTTAATACCCACATTTGCTGCGGACCCTGTAGGTAGTTACCAACGACTTATTTTAGATGCTGTTACAGTTCCAGAAATAAACCCCGAAGAAAGTACTACGCAACCTGCTGATGTTAGTGGTGGCAATCTAATCCCAGTAGATAAGCAAGCGGCGGTAGCTACCAAGTCTACAGCTGGTCTTGTGATGCCACAAAACGTAGTTACCAATAGTGTTATGACACGAACACCTAAGTCTGCAGCGTACTTGGTTAACGACGAAAAAATTAACGAAGACTTAAAACAACTTGTATCAGAACGTGCTAGATTAAACATACAGCTTAGCGATGCTGCCCGTACTAACAACACTGCGTTGTATATGGAAACGCAAGCTGCTCTAAGCATGGTAAATGTAGGTAGAACTTATCTGGATGGTATGACTATGTTGTCTGCGTTTAACAGGGGTGACGATCAAGTATTAGCAAATTGGCTAGCACAAAATTTTGGAACTGAATACGCGCTACAACCATACTCCAACGGTACTTACACAATATTAAAGAATGGAAAACCGGATGATCCAAGGTCTACTAATGTTAGTAGAGAACAACTCATAATAGATTTCCGTGGACGTTACGATCTTGACTACCAGAAAGCAAATGCAGCAGCGCTAACCGCAGCCGCCGCTCAAACTGCTGAATTTCAAATTAAAAAGTTTGAGAGTAACCTTAAAATACAAGAAAAAACTTCAGAGCTTTGGGCTACAGGTAAAAAAGACGCGGCGCTAGAAGAACTAAAGGCTTCACTAAAAGGTTATGACTGGAAAGTTGTAGGCGAAGTAGCTATAGCTAGCGTACCAAATAGTACAGCAGTGCTAACGTACGGCCTACAAGATGTTGTATTGAATGGCGTGGTAACTCAAGAATATAGGATAACTGTAAGCGATAAAGGTGTCGCTAACCAAGAGTACTAAGGACTTAATACATGGTAAACCGTACACTAGCGCAAGGTTTAGGTATAAACAAGGCCATGGGGATTGGGCTAAGCCCTCGACCTACTGACCCCTATAGTACTACAGCTAGTACCGGCCTAGGTAATTTAGCTCCTAGTCTAGCGGACCAAGCCTTTGGTGCAGGCGGCGCTGGTTCTCCCAACCTAGGTACTCCTAGTTCTTTAATGGCAGACACGCAAGCGCGTACCCAACAGTTGATGGGCGATTTTGATTACGCTGCTCCTAAACTAAAAGAATCGCCACGACCTAGAATTGCGTTTGACCCGACAGCTGGCAAGATGTCTGTCAATGGGTTTGAGTTTGATGCTGATGATTATGCCGATGCCGTACGGTCTAAAGGCTATTTAGATGGGCCTAGCCAAGAACCTAAGACAGCTGGCGTATGGCAAAATATATCACAAGCACAATACACCGACTACCTAGATCGTATAGAAAACCCTACTCTTGGTACACGGTTTAAACGTAGTTTTGAAATAGGTACACAAGGACTAAAGACTTTAGGTGGCGCTGGGTTACAGTTTGCAGGGGCAGAGGAACTAGGCTCAGGCATAGTAAACCGTGCAGCAGTACGACAAGAAGAACTATCACCCTTCCAAGCTCGTGCCGCTGACGTAGCGTCCGGTGAGATCAGTGCTATTGAATACGCTGTGTCTATGATCGGACAGCAAGGACCAAATATTATTGAGACCATAGGTGTAGGTCTTGCAGGATTTGCCACAGGTACAGTAGCCTCAGCTAACCCATTGGGCGGTGCGCTTGCAGGTGTCGGTGCTATGTTTACTAAGGCTGGCTTTAAAAAACTAGCTAAAGAAGCTGCTGAACAATACGCAAAAGGTGGCGCTAAAAGTCTTAGTGCTTCACAACGTAAAGCGTTAGCACAATTAGGTGGCGCAGGTGCAGCTACAGCCATGAACAACTACGCTATCGGTACGGCGGATGTTTATAACGAGCAGCGCGAACGTGGTGCAGAACCTGACGACGCTAGTGCTAGAGCTATGGCAGCTGCGCTTGGTATTCCTTACGCTATCCTATCTACAATACCAGAAGCTATTGGTGCAGGTAAACTATTCGGCCTTGGTGTAGGTGGTGGTCTTGCAAAGCGTTTAGCTAAAGGCGTAGCAGTAGGTGGCGTATTAGAAGGCGCAACCGAAGCAGGCCAAGAACTATTAGCCATGGGTGCGGGTAGCCAGTACGAAAAGTACTCCGATGATGAGGTCTTATCGCGTGTTATAGAGTCTGCTGTAGCTGGCTTCACAGTCGGTGGAACTATCGGTGGTGTTGTTAACTTACGCAGGGGTCAAACCGCTGATGTACTAACTGGCAACTCTACGCAACAAGAAGTAGAACCAGAAGTAGAACAGCTAGCGCTACCTGCACCAGACACTACTCCTTTAGCTATAGAAGATAAAACTGTACCAAATACCCAAGGTCCATTGTTACCAATTACTGAACCGCCAAGACAGTTATTATCACCAGAACAAAGTGGCCCAGCTGCACTACCCGACCCCAGAAATGTACGTCAGCCTAAGCCTGAACTATCAGTACCACCAGCCGTGGCTATAACCCCAGTAGGTGTCCCACCTGTTGTCCAAACACCTATTATCCCTAGCGGTTTAACTCCCGATATGGCAGCAGGTTTCCAACAAGCGGCAGCACAAGACCCAGCAAATATTGTAACAGACGGTTTTAGTCAGTCGGCTCCTAACATACAAACGCGCATAGCTGAACCAACTAGACAACCTGAACCAATAACACAGCAACAAATATTGGCGGGTGCAAACCAACTTGCAAATAGTAGGACGGCTTTACTCCCTACAATAGACCCTCCTGTTGATACAGTAGAACAACCACTTGTAAACGTAAGTGCCTTGCCTCCGGGACCTCCTGTTACCACAGCCATGGCTGAAGGGCTTAACCCACTACTACAAGCTATGCGGCAGTCACAAGAAGACCAAAGACAGGCTGTAGTTATTAGGACGCAGAAAGATGCAGACTTTGATGCAGCTGAGCAACAAGTATCGGATGCAGCCTTTGACGCTACGCTAACAGTAGATGAGTACGTAGACGCCACAACTCAGTGGGATACGTTTAACGATAGCCGTAAAAAATTATCTAGCCCGGTTACTCTCGACTCCAGAAAGATGAACGCTCAACGAGAGTGGGTCCAAGCTGTACGAGATAACACTGCTGACAAAGCATTGTTCGATAAGCTGCGCAAAACCAAGGCACAACCTAACGGTCAGCGTGAGCCACTGATACGTAACCCTAACGAGCCTGATGGCACACCTACACCTACACCTACTAGCGGTAAGAAAAAACTAAGTGTTAAGAAGACTGCAAAAGAAACCGTGAAGAAACCAAAGCCGTTGCTAAAGAAAAAGGAACCCCCGGCAAAAAAGCCTAAAGCCCAAGTTAAGCCTGAGCCTGAGGTTGAGCCTGAGGTTGAGCCTAAGGTTGAGGTTGAGCCAGTTGCCGAGACTGAAACCGAGGTCGAAGTTGCAGTCCAAGAAGACCTAACCGCAGGTCGTGATGCGTACGCTGCTTATCGTGATGGCTTAAAAGAACCTACTTCCGTGGCTACGTTCGATAACTTACCGCTATCAGACCAGCAAAACATAAATACTAAAGCCATTAAGGGTACAGTAAAAGACAGTGACCTAGCTACCATAGCGCTCAACTCACCTGTAGGTGTAGCTTTAGAACCAGAAGAGACTACGTTTAGAGACAGCAGTATTTCGGATATGATCGACGCTGTTGAGACAGAGACCGGCGCTAAATATAAACAGAACCTATACGCTTTAACTCGCGCTGCGTATTTTGCTCCGACTCAAGGTAAGGGTATCCAACGTCGTGACGAGGCTAGAAAATATTTAGAAGATTTTGTTTGGGATCAAGACAGTCGTGTTATATTACTAACTGTTGCGCAAGAAGTAGAAACAATTAACGTCATGGATAGTAAGGGTGTCAACCCTGCATTTATTTTAATACGAGCACAAGGACTTATCCCTAGTCTAAAAGACACAGGCGTAGAGTTTGACACTGCTACCAAGGGTAAAAAACTAGCAACACCTGCTAACATAAAAGAAGCACTAGAAGGTATAGCTTCTAACGCCAACACATCCATCATGGAATTTGTTGATAAGATAAAAGAAAAACCTACTGGTCAAAATCGTGCGTCAGGTAGGTTCTCACTTGATGGCGCAGTAGATGATAACGGTAACCCAATTCGCACCATGGCCAATGGCCGTGTTCGTATGCTTGCACGACAGTTTATATCTAAACTAGAAAGCAAACCGAAACTATTTGTATACCGCAGCCAAGCAGACCTTAAAGCTAGGAACCCTAAGCTATATAAAGAAGCAGCCGCAGCGCGTACGGAAGGTGACTTTGAAAATACAAGCGCTGTTGGTTACGCCTTTAACGGTGACACAGTACTTATATTCTCAGAGAATATTGCTAACGCTCAGCACCTAAACTTTGTTATGGCCCACGAAGTATTAGGTCACTACGGCTTACGTAGTATCGTACCCAAAGCACAATTCGATTCGCTTATGGAATCCATATACGACACAGACACACAGGTGCAGTCCGCAGTTGATAGCAACATGGAAGTGTATGGCCAAAGTAAAGCTGAAGCTGTTGAGGAGTACATTGCAGACTATGCTGCTGTTGTTGACACGTCTGTCATGGCTCGCGTTGTAAAAGCCATTAAGAAATTTCTTAACAAGCTAGGCGTTAAGTTTGGCGACGAAGACGTGCGCTATCTAGTAGATCAATCACGTAAGTACGTAAGAAAAAGTGCGACAGGTAACGGTAAATTAGTTATCATGCAAGAGGTAGCACAACAGTACAGAGACGTAACCACTAACACTGGCACAACAAGTACTGGTAGGTTTGCTCCTGCAACGGACATGCGTACGGCTAACATCATACAAGCTAGAGTTATGGGTCAAGGAAACCCTATAACAAACTGGGAAGATATATGGAGCAATGTAACTGACAAAGGTAGGCTTAAAGATATCAAGGATGGTTTGGACAGGTTTAGTTCTAAGTACCTAAGTCTGTCTAACTACCGTGCGCGTAAGAACGCAGGACTTAAAGAAGCTCACAATTTGTTTATGCGCCATGGTGAGATAGCCAGTGAGGTCCGTATCAAAGCCAATGACGTAATGCGTATGGCGCTTGACCGTACTGTTCTTGGGTACGGGTCTATAACAGAGAAGCAGACTACCAAGGTTAATGAGATGCTGTACGATGGTCAACGCAAAGGTATAGACTTATCTGAGGGCAAGGGTCTGGGTAAGATGGCTTTGTTTAGGGTAGGCCAAGGGGGGCAACTAGAAGTACAAGAGACAGAACTAAAAGCCTTGGTTGCTATGGGTACGCGCAGCTTCGAAGAACTACGTGACGGTTATACATACGAAGACAAGTACGTAGACAAAAACAACGAAGCGCAAACCCAAACCGAAGTAGTAAAAGGCATAGCTGGTCTAACCGAAACAAGCATAGAGTATGTTGCGTACAAACAAGTTCGAGAAGCTATGGTCAGTACCGAGCTATCGTTACTAAAAGCTAAATATAAAGCGTACTTACAAGAGAAGGCTAACTCTGCCGCAAACATGGGTGACCTGCTTAAAGACGGGGAGACCTTAACGACTAAAGATAAGTCAGTGATCCGTGGCTTGATTGACTATATGGGCGTACTGTACACAGAAAATACTGTTGTAGACGCCAAGGGTATGCGAACTCCTGACTCAGACGCCATGCAAAACGCAGAAGATTTTGTACAGGATGTGAACAAATACCTTATAGGGGCCACTAAAGACAAAGGTGTTAAGGTCCAGTCCTACTACAAAGACGGCAAAGGCGTTGCTATTACTGAACAACTAGATAGCATACGAGGCCGCATGGTATTCGAAGCTGGTAATAAATACCTACTCCAAGAAGAAATTCGTAGAGTTATGCTGTCAGATTATCTAAACCGAGAGTCTGATGTGTACACCAAGAGGTCAATAGCCACAGGGTATATACCTATACTACGTGAAGGCCGCTATCAGATTAGGGTACAGGCCATGATGAATGGCAAGCCTGTCCAGCTATTAGACTCGCATCAAGAACTCCTTGTGTATAAGCAGGTGCAGAAAGCTAGCGAAGCAGAGCGTTTAGCTAAACTATTTAACACAGACATGGGCAACGAGACTACGTTTAAAGCCATGGTTAAAGACCCCAACACTGGTGAGTTCACCACGCAAAGCGTTACGCTAGAAGCCGTATCCGAGAGCGTACTAGACAGCGTGTCAGGGCCACCGCAACTAAACCTAAACGATTTTGTCCGTGGTATTCAGTTCTTTAATATAAACCTGCCGCCAGAAAAGATGGCGCGTGTGGTAACAGGACTCACAAAGCAGAACGCAAGCGCACGTCAACGTCTTGAGCGTAGCTTTACCCCCGGTGGAGACTTAGACGGTATCTTAGCTGCCTCGCAGCACATAGACAGACGCGCCTCGTCTATAGCCAAGACCGAGTTGGCTCCTGTACTAACCAATCTTATGAACTTAAACCTAAAGTCATCTAGGGCTAAGTGGTATATGAATGACCCCGAAACAAAGGCTCGACTAAAAAGATTCGAGGACAGTGCTAGTGACCCCCGCCTTAGCCAAGAGCAACGCGCAGATGCGCAAAGAGAGTACTCAGAGCTAAAGAGTATGGTGGACAACACTCAACGGGGCGGAACCAACTACGGCAACGAGTACCATGCAGAAGCAGCTAAGGGTGTAGACTTTCTAAATAGCAACCGCGACGTATCTATGTCCGACTTCGAAGCTACTAAGCTAGCATCTGGGGTCAGGTCTTACGCAAGTTTGTTCCAGTTGGGCGGTTCAATAGCAACAGGTACACTTAACTTTATAGGTGTGTATGTGAACGGGTTGCCTTACCTCGCTAGCCACAACAAGAACACTAACTTTGGTGGTGGCTTTGGCTTTGCATCTATGGGCGCTATTAACAAAGCCATGTCTGATGTTGGCCTTAGAGGTATACTAGGTAACACCCTTGGTGGTGAGCGATCTGGTTTAAAATTTGACACGGCTGATTTCTATGACAGCGTAGCTGCTAGCAGCGGACTACAAGAACAGCATAACCTAAACAAGTTTGAGGCTGAGTTCCTTGCCCGTGAGATTCGTCAAGGTGTTATGATACCTGCTCAAAGTAATGCCATGATGGGTTTATCCCGTGGCAACATGAGCAAAGCGTGGATGCAGAAATTTACTGATGCGTTCATGTACCCGTTCAACGCAACTGAACGCGGGGCGCGTAGAGGATTTGGCCTAGCGTCATACCGCCTAGAGTTTGCACGTTTGAAAGGTGCGGGTAAGACTGACGCTGAGGCTAACACGGGTGCTACCAAGTTCTCTGTTGAAGCAATCAACAATACTATGGGTGAGTACTCAGTACTTAACAGGCCATCGGGTTTCCGTAGCGGCCTCATGTCTTTTGTTTATATGTACAAAGTGTACCCCGTTACATCCATACAGATGTTCAGCAACCTGTCTCGTGCTGGTAAAGTAGGTATGCTTACCAGTTTGATATTACTCTCTGGTATGTCAGGCGTTCCTCTCGCAGAAGACTTAGAAGATTTGATCGACACTTTAGCCCAAGCTCTAGGGTTTAAGTCAGGTAGTATTAGATTTGAAGCGGCTAAGCTACTTGAAGACCTATACCCCGGATCGTCCAAGGCACTACTGGACGGTGTACTGGGCCAAATTATGCCCATAGATGTTGGTGGTCGTGTGTCGTTGGGTAATGTAATTCCCGGTACTGCAATGTTCCTATCAGGGTCAGACAAATACAGAGAGATTAAAGATATATTCGGGCCATCGTACGGGTTCCTTGAGCAAGCAGGAGAGTTTGCGTTCTTAGCCGCCTCAGCCCCGTTCTCTTCTACTGTATCAGCCAGTGACGTACTGCGCAAAGCCCCTGCCACTACGGTCAGAAACGTCGGTGATGTTTTTGCATACCTAAAGAACGGTACAGTCGTAGACAAACGTGGATACACTGTTACTGAGGACATGAGCTTTCCACTAATACTAGGCAGACTAGCAGGGTTCTACCCCAAGGAAGCGGCAAATCAATACGGTGCAATCAAGTACGCTAAACGTGTTACTGACTACCAGCGTAATGTGACCACTGAGTTCAAACGTGCGTGGCTTAAAGGTAGCAGGAACCAGAGAAGAGCAATCGAATTAGCAGTTAGGGATTGGAACAAGACTGCTAGAGGTACACCCATGGAGATCAGAAACTTCCGCAAGAACGTACGTACAGCAGAGAAAGAAGCACGTAAGACTGCTACCCAACGTACCCTTAGAAGTTCTCCTCTTGCCTCGCGTAAAGACCTGACTAAGTTCTTCGACGCCATGGTAGCCGACTAGCCTACAGGTTGTATCTGTCCTAACACCAAGTCCTCATAGGCCACATCAGCTTCGTCTAGTAACCCGACCATCCTAGGATGTCCTAGGTTCACACCTATAACGTACGTCTGAGGTAGTTTTATGGGTGTATTCTTACCTAGAGATGCCTTGTGTGATCTAGGCGTAGCATCAGCTAACTCTTGTATCAGCGTATCTGTAACACCTTTGTAGTCACCGCCTCTAAGTGAGAGCCACTTTCTAAAGTTTATACGGTCTAGCATTAGTGTGCCGCTATCGAACGGGTCTGTAGGAGCCTTCCTATGCACATCCACTCTGGCCCTAATACCATTGCGCGGCATCCGCTCGTAGTCAACCATAGGAGATTGCTTGCCTGTGTGCATGACCCTAACAGTATCACCTGCAAACTCGTTGAGGTACTCTGATATAAGGTCAAAGGCGTCTATCTGATTTTCTGTTACCGTCTTACGTATCGAACCTATCTGGTCTAGCACCCACTGTACACACGGGGCTGAGTCAAACTCTATGAGACCCCATTTCTTAGCGAGAGACATAGCTAGGTCGGCTAGTATAATAACCTGTTCCCAGTACCGTTCCTCACCTGTAAACTTAACACCATACGTTGTGGGGAATTTGTCCGTGGCCTCTGCGATCATAGCGCGTATACCCTCTGGCCCAATCTCCATTAGCTTTTGTAGGTACAAGTCGCCAGCAGTACCGTAGTTGTTAGACATAATATCAAATAGCTTTTTGCCTATGTTGGAACTGTCTGTAAATAACTTGCTAGGAGTTACTGTTAGCTCAAGAAGACGGGCCATCTGTGCGTCTGTGTCTAGCCCTGATGCTATCATCTTAGAACTTAGCGGCCTGTTGGTTGATACTATGCAGAACGTAGCCCACGTTTTAGCTTCTCTCTCTTCAGCGTTTCTGTTTAGCCTAGCCTTGTCCCTGCCTTGGCTTACCCAGTACAGGAAGTCCCCTACGTCCTTGTCAGACATCATAGTAACTTCGTCTATAGTTATAGGTAAGTTAGCGTACAGACCGAACCTACTAAACAAAGTGTTCTGTGTGTACTTGGCTTGGAAGTGTAGCTTATCTGGGTTACCCCATACTGACTGTGCCATTAGCTGAGCTAAAGACTTACCACCACCTGTCTTACCGAACAGAGATACTGTCATACCTTTTAGTCCAGTGAACTCAAGAAGAGGGGCCGCTAGGCTTATGCCTATAGAAAACATATGGGCGTCGAGACCAGCCCGTTTTATTAGCCCCGTCATAGCCTTCCACTTGTCTGCGTCACCAGCTACACCAAACATATCACTGCCTGTACGGGCCGATGCGGATGCTAGCTTGATGGACTCTTTCTCCACTGTCCTATCTGGCTTAGTCCTGTAAAGCATATCGCCAAGGACAAACATCTTGTGGTCTTCCTTCCAACCCATAGAAGCGTAGAGGTTAGTCATAGTTTTAGCCTTACGCAATTCATTCATGTATGATCGTAACATATACTGAAAGTACTCCGTCTGTTTCTTGGTTGTTAACACAATACCTTGGTCAGCTATAACGCCAACGAAATATTGGTAAGTGCCATCAGCTAAATACGCTTGGCGTAGTATTAAATCCTGCCAGCCAACATGGGGTCTGTTCCACTTAAACCTACACACCTCATAGTTCAGTGTCTCGTCACGCCCATAGCTCACTGGGTATATATCAAAGTCGCACACGTCTATGTCGGTATCGTCTAAGGTTACCTTGATGCCACTATGTGTTCTTTTGAATGGCTTAGGTATAGCGATTTCAGTAGCCACTTCAGGTGGCGCGTTCTCAGAAGTATCTACCTCCTCGAACTGTGCGCCTAGCCTAGTAGGGCTACCGATCTTACCTACAAACGGGCATCCCTTGCACCCTCCCGGACGTTCACTGTCAAACTTAGTACAAGTCGTTGGCCCATCTACCGCCTGTTTCCAGTTGCGTAGCTTCCTCAGCGTAGCACCCTCGTCATAGTTAGGATGCTCTTGGCTCCATGCCCTAGCAGTATCCTCTGGGTCTACGCAGTAAGCGGCTATACCTATAAGGTTGTACCACATAGGCTCTGACACCTGACCTTGGTTGTCCACGGCCCAGTCAATCTGTTGGCACTTAGTCTTAACCACGCTAGCTACAGACGGGGGGTACTCCCGCTCTACCGCCATGTTAGCCAGTAAGGTACTGCCGCCCACCATCTTAGGTGTTGTGATGTAACCCTTCAAGCATTTGGTTATGCTCTCAAGTTCCACAGGCTGTCTGTCTACAAGTAGCTTAGCCATCTTGCCGCCCTTGGGGTTGTGCGTTCCTATCGCACGTAACACCCTTGCGCTGTCGCTTGGCACAGCCATGTCTTGTTTGAACCCTTGGTCTTGAGCGCACTGCTTCATAGCATTGGCAATAGGTTGCCACTCGGTTGGCTCTAGTTCCCTAGTCAGTACCCAGTATACGTGCAACCCGTTGCCTGATGATACTACCATGGGGTCAGGTAGTCCTGTATCTTTTACAAACTTAACTAGAGCGAGTAGCCCCTCACGCTGGGATGGATAGTCTTTCCCCTCACCGCAATCTATATCCATGTACAAAGACTTAGTTGCCCGTACGTTAGATTGCTTTCTGCTTTGCTTTGTTTGAAACGCTGATGTCGCGTAGTAAACATTCCGCTTACGTTTGTCTAAACTTGTAAGCGCCTGTTCGAGTTCTCCAACGGTGTTATAAAAGGCTTGGCTTAGGGATTCCCCTTCTACAACTATTGTGCAGTATATGCCCTCCGATGGTAGAACCCGTTGAAGAAAACCCAACGTGTCCATGTGTGTTACCGCCCTATTTATGGGGGGCCTTCGCCCCCCGTGTTGTTTTACACTACTCTTGGCCTTCCAAAACCTCAAGTAAAGTTTGATACCTGACCCCTGCGGTCATACTTTTTACACCCTCAACAGGCCAGTGACCGTCTTTTATAAGGGCTATTAGTAAACGCAGAGTTCTCTTAGCTTTCCTCTCATTGTTCTCACGAATAGGTTTTCCCTTTACCCACCCGTAGTAAGTCATCCGTGACACGCCCATTATCTCTGACATATGGCCAACCGTAAGAAGCATATGCTCCCGTAGCGACTCAACTTTTTCAAAGTCTAGCGGAACCCTAGTCATCAGAGCCTAACTCGGCCATCAAAGAATCAATCTCACTTGCAAGATCACCTACCTCAGTATCAATTACCTTCGCGGCTTTAGGTTCTTCTATAGGCGCAGGAGCCACAGGCTGTACTAACTCTGGTATAGGCGCAGGAGCCACAGGTGCAGGAGCCACAGGTGCAGGAGCCACAGGTGCAGGAGCCACAGGTGCAGGAGCCACGACTTGTGTACCAGAACCGAACCCTCGTATAGTAGGCTCTTCTATCACTGGATCAGGATCAGCCCTAACCATAACAGGTTTAGGGTTCTCTGTCGTTAGTGCAGGTATAGCCGCAGGTTGTTTCTCTCCCGTAATTTCTTGTACCTCATCAGAACCGAATACATTTTCCAGTGCTGTCTGCGTAGCTTCTTCTATAAACCCACCGAACCCAAACTTTAATTTGGGGAACGACGCATCTGTGTCAAAAGATACAATGGTCTTAACAATCTCTGGTGGTATGCCGCGTGTAGAGAGTTCTTTCTGGTAAGCGTTAAGCCCTTTGAGCGCCGCCGGAGTGACCTGTAATAAGTATACAGGCCCAGTAGGATCGTCAGCGGCTACAACTGCTAACCGTTTTTGATCCGCACAGGCTTTAAGTTGCTGGCCATTGTTGCCAATCTTAGAACCCCAAGCGTTCCACTGGCAGGAAGCGCAGTTACTGTTCTGAACATCAACGCTATCGGGGTGTGGGCTTGCGCCATTCAATGAGTAACAATCTGGAGCCGTAGCTTCAGCATCTTTATCCCATGCCTTAGCGTAGAAAGTCTTGGATAGCTTAGGATTAGCACCCACAATAACTATTGGTAACTTCACCGCATCAAGCACGGTTTCTGTACCGCCGTCTACAATACGAAAGCGGCTACCCTTGATAGAGATTTTAGCAAACCCCGTTACTGCCTCTTCCTTGCTTGCTATGCCGCCCATTAGCGACTGTGCTAGCGTGGACGGTGCGCCCATTTTACCCGCAAGGTGTTGCGGTATCTGAATATTTGTTGGTACTATATCGTTCATGTTACTCTCCTTTGAGTGCTGGTTTACGAATGTTTATATCTAGCTTAGTGCCATAGTTGACACCAGCAGGTACGGATTTATTTGCCTCAATGTATCCACGTACAGCCATCTTGCTGACACGTTTCTCTAACATATCATACGCTTCGTTCTCACGTATGAAACTAAGTACAGCATCCCAATCTCCTACCGCCGCGAAGTCCGTGGTTGTTAGGAAAGCAGTACCGCTGTCTGTCTTAAAAGATGTGACACCATCTTCATCAGCCTTTTGTTTAAGCCATGCTTCTAGCTTAACCATCTGTTCTTTAAGGCCCTTCATGTTAGCCTTAGCATCGGCCTCTATGGCCTCTTTCTTGAGCCTAAGTTTCATGTAAGCCCCTATTACTTGGTCTACTGTAGCCATGTGTTACTCCATTTCCATTTGAATTAAATCCAGTAGCAGTCCCTGTAATTTCTGCTTGTTAGCAAGACGTTCGTACATAATATGTTCTATCTGCGTAGCTTCTATATGTACCACGTTGGACGTATGCTTCTTCCCGATCCGCTCAATCCTCCCATTGGCTTGAACGTACTGCTCGTTACTGGTCACTGGCCCATACCAAACAACTGTTGATGCTGAGGTAAGTGTTAGGCCATGTGCCATAGTTGCAGGGTGCGCAATCAAAACCCTTGGGTCTTTTGCCTCTTGAAAGTTTTGAAAGATCACGTTGCGTTTAGCCGATGAGACCTGACCGTTTACTACAGCCACTGACCAGTGCTTACTTAGCTCACGCTGTAGCATATGCAGTGTACCTGTTAGTGGTACAAAGACTATGACCTTCTGCCCTGCCTCTTGTATAACTTCTTTTACAGCGTTCACTCTAGGCTGGCAGTCCAGTTCTACGTTCTGCCCGTCGTCGCTATAGGCAACACCACAGGCTATCTGAACAAGTTTCTGTAACTTAACCGCCTCGTTCACCGCAGTGATAGTACCTTCTACTGCCGCCTCAGTAACTAGGTGACGCATCATAGTCTTATAATGCTGTGCCTGTTCTGGTGTTAGTGACACTGCCCTAGTCTGTCTAACAGTGTCAGGTAGGTCAAAGCACTCGTCCCTAGTGTACCTAACAGCAGGTTGTAGGGTGTGCTTAACGATCTCCATGCTCTCTTGGCGAGGTACATATTTGTACTGGCCTATCTTCATCATCACCTGTTCTCTAAAGCCAGTGAAAGTTTTACTGACGTTAGCGTTACCGACGAGCGTAGCCAAAGCCCAAGCATCTGTCGGGTCGTTAGGTGTGGGTGTACCTGTCATAAGCCATAAGCGTATGTCCTCATGGGACTTCAGCCACTTGCGGAATATCTTAAACCTTGACGTCGATGGGTTACGTAACACTGCCGCCTCATCAATGATAACAAGGTCGAACATACCCATGATCTCATCACGTATAATATTAAAACCATCGTGGTTAATGATGTAGAAGTCAGCCTCGGTTTTGAGTAGCCGCTTCCGTCTAGCCGCTGTCCCGTGTAGCACAACGTGTTTACGGTGTATAAGCCCCGTGAATATACCGTCCCCCCAGACACGTTCCAACGTAGACAGAGGGGAGAGGATCAGTACTTTCTTTATAGCACCTACTGAGATTAGATAGTCAGCCGCCCACAGTGCGCTCTGTGTCTTACCAGTACCTATCTCGTTAAGCACCAAAGCCCTTGTGTTCATGGTAAGAAACGCAGAAGTCATACGTTGGTGGTCATACGGCGTGAACTGCCCTACCCAATCGTAGTAGTGTAGTATAGGTGAAGGGGCTTTGATGCCAAGCTCTCGTAGCTTACCCACTTCTTTGACCCTATGGGGTGCTACAACGTAGTCTGTACCGCCCTTATGCCACAGCTTAGCCGTTGGTATCGTAGCCAACACCCGTTCTGGGTTGTTAAGTTTTAAGGCTAACGCCTTTGATTTCTCTATTACAAGCACGAATGAACTCCCTCACCGTCTCTATTGTGTCACTATCATAGGCAAGAAAACACTTACCCCCTGCCTTTTCGATCTGCTCCATCGCCCGTGTCTGTAGTGCAGTAGGTTTCTTTGTCCCATCTGCCTTACACTCAACACCAATGATTAAACCCTTAACTACTGCGATCCTATCTGGAATACCCGCCGCCCCGAATGGTCCTGCTTGTGGGCTGTAGTACCAAGTACCTTCTTCCTTAAACATCTTGTCAAGAGCTTTCTTAATTCTACCCTCTGGTGTAGTAGCCATAGCTAATCCTATCTGTAAAGTATGTCAAGTTTAATTATACGTATTCGCAAAAGTTTTTACATGGACACCAGTTACATAACCCACTTGGTTTAGCTGGCCATCTGTTTGTTTCCAAGGACTTTTCTATCCGTACTACCTTGCGCATAAGGCGTGACCAAAGGTCTGGTTCATCCGCTCTAGTGTATGCTTCGTTATCCATGGACAAATCCTTGAGCCATACGAACGCAGTGCGCACACGCTTCACCTCTGGGTAGTGCTTGAACACCTGTAGTGCGAACAATTCTAGCTGTGAGAAATCAGGTCTGCGCTTGCCTGTCTTCCAATCAAACATCACAGCCTCGTCCCCTTGAACCACCAGTACGTCCACAATAGACCGCATCCATGCGTCCTTAGCGTACCAGCTTGTGATCTCTAGCTTCTCGTTAAGCGTAAGCTGTTGCTCCACTAGTAGTTCGCCGCCCGTAGCTAGCTTAATGATCGACTGGCATAGCGGATCGTAACGAGCAACCTCTTGTGGTAACTCTGTCGCCTTAGCTAACCGGTCTTCGAGAAACTTGTGTACACGCTCACCCCATATAGTAGCTTCGCCACCTTGGTCTTTGACTTCCTTGAGTATACGCTGATGGTAGTATCTCTTCGGACAATTCTCATACATCTTGAGTGCCGAAAACGAATGTGATAGATTTGTCACTTAGCTTCTCCGTAATTAACACCGATGTCTGCCTCGCAAGCCACAGGTAAATCCATTGCCCATGAGGGGGGAGTAGACATTACCTGTACCATAAAGTCCTTGGCTTCCTCAGCTTTATCTTCGTCTACTATACATACTACTTCGTCGTGTACTTGCAGGGCTACGTGGTACTCACGTCCTATAGCTACCATCTGCTCGGCCACAACTATACGGGCAACAGCTTGTGTTATGTTCTCTACTACCTTACCGCCGTATATCTTTGTCCAGTTGGCCCCTTCCATGTGCCTGTTCTTATACGATCTAGCGTCATTAATATACTCGTATCCGTCCTCGCCTCTACGCATAGCGGGGTATCGTATGTATAAACCATTGGGCATCCTGATACCTTCTGCATCATAGTCTAGTATACTACACACCTGTCCTGACCCGCCTGATGTTATGTCTTTTATTACATGGTTGCATCTGTTCCAGAGCGATACGATCTTATGGTTCTTGTTACGGTACAAATCTACAACACGTCTGGCTTCGCCTTCATCTACTGTAACTGAGGGGAACCCTGACTTCAGTGACGCTTGGAACTTCGGTGCGCCCATACCATAGCCCAACCCAAGTATAGCTGTCTTACCTACGTGTCGCTCCAACTTGTCTGTCTTACTAACAGGCTTACCGTATACATCGGTAGCGAACTCAGAGTACACATCATTAGCATCTCTGAACGATTGTAGTAAGTCTTTCTGGTCTGCTAAGTACGCAACCATCCTAGCCTCGATCTGTGAAGAGTCACACGCCACAACGAGTTGTCCCTTGGGTGCAGTCAAAGCCGCCCGCAGCTTACCGTTTCGCGGTAGGTTCTGTAGGTTAACCTTGTCACCCCCACTAAACCTACCTGTATGCGCTCCGTAATAGTTTAGCATGATAGGTAGTGGACCACGATCAGCGATACCCATGAAAGATACAGTCCTAGTCTCGTCTATAGTAGACTTAACACCTAGCCTAGCCTCGACCACCGCACGTACTGACGGCTTACTATGGTTAAGTAATGCCTTGAACTCTTGGTCAGTCTTGGCAAACGCAAAGGCTTCCTTGCCTGTCCTAGCACTAATCTTAGTTGGCGGCTCTACACCCAGTGCGGTCAAGAGACCAGCGAACTTGGGGTTGGACATCAGTATGTCCTTAGCTTTCTCTTCACCGCCGAGCTTATCAAGTAGCGCCTTCTTGCGCTCCCGAATAAGTTGTAGGTGTTCCACCAACACGTCGTAGTCTAACTCTATCTTAGGTTCAGTATACATACGGAGGGTCTGGTCTATCACCATTAGCTCAGCCTTGGGGAAACCCTTAGCAAGTTTCTTAAACAGTTTGTATGTTAGCTCAACGTCTTGCACGCAGTACTCTGCGTAACGGTCCATCTCTTCTTCTGTAAAATCTTTGCGGCGTCTGCCGAGGTTGTTCTGTACTTCGTTGCCCTTCTGACCTAGCTCATAGTGATCGGTTAGTTTTTTAAGCGAACCGCCTACTGTCATCTGGTGCTTGGGTCTTGCCATAGATAGCGTGTCTAACCACAACTTAGGTTTGATCTTAAACCGCCAACTCAATATGGCCCCGTCGAACGCAGTGTTATGGCACAGTATAGCTTTGTTACTGTAGTCCATAGAGTGTAGGAACCTGCCCGTATCCTCACCAGTGTACCAATCTGTATCGTGGTCATTAACCTTAACTGCTACCCCGATAACTTCAAATCGTGGGTCACGTACATATGCTTCAGTAGTCATCCTCGAAAGGCTGTACTCTCTGTCGTAGTATGTTTCGAAGTCCAAGGTCACTATGTCCATCGTCGTCCCCCCAAGGTGGTGCTACCAGTGTTACTTTCATGTTGTCGAACTGGGCATAGTAAACACCCAGCTCCCTTTTTATTTTGGCTAATGCCTTCTTAGTCGGTTGCAAGCTCACCACCACAGGCCATGTATCCAGCACCATCAACCCAGTTGTCTAAGTGTGCAGGGTTGGACTTGATACGCGCCGTCTTCAACAACGTCATCATTGCACCAACATCATACGGTTTGATTTCCTTACCTAAGTATACAGACCATAGCCCTGCGATCATAGAAAAGTTATCTTCCATGTTACCGTGGTCAGCCGCACGATCCTTGGTCACGTACTTCCTAGCTAAGTCCAACACAGTACCGCGTGTTGTCAGTACTATAGGGGGTATGCTCGGCGCTTTAGCCTCCGCTTCAAACACTTCTTTCGGTGTGCTTATCTTCTGCATCAGCTTATATACGTACCCATAAGACGCCTTGGTAGCCTTAGCTACTTCACTCACAGTAGCCGTTGGATGGTCAACTTTATACGACCATATCTTTTGTTGTTTCTTAGTCATGTTACTCTCCTAAATATTATACCCTGCTTCTCGCAGTTTTCTAACGTAAGTTTTAAGTTCCTCCCTTGCTATATCTAATTCCTTGTTGATACTGGGCCTTGCACCTGTGCGAAACTGATCCTCTTGCAACCTGTCAACTTGTTGTCTGAAGTATGTAAGTTGTTGCGAAGCTGATAACCCTAACTCCTCCCTACCCATACTCACACTCCTCGACTGTGCCGTCTTCTACATCCTCATCGTCTACATCTATACGACCAGACCCATTACAGTTTTCGCACTGTGTTTTGTAGTCCTCATAGTAACCGCCTGTAGGTCCGACAACTACGAAGCGTTCGTACAAAGCCTCGCCTTCGCCGTTACATTCTGGACAATTAACCCTCATATGTTTTCTCCTCTGTGCCATTTTATATCAGAGAGTAACCCTGACTTATCCCTAGTTAGTTTCGCTAGCTTTATGGATAGCTTTGCAAGCTCACTGTTCTGCTTAGAGTTCTTACTCCTAAGTACAAGTATCTGTGCATCTTTGCGTTCTAGCAACTCTTTTACTTCCCGTGCGGTATATGTGTTATCACCGTTCATTTATTTCCCTCTCCGAAAACACCAAATTTCTTCCGTAACGCTATGCTCTGTGTATTTAGTACGTTATTAGTATATACCGCTACATCAGACCCATTTAGCTTCGCCCTATTATAGTATCCCGCGCTGTAAGTCGCACCTTCCACTAGCATACGCATCATGTCCGTAGGATGTTCGTTATTCTTAATACAGTTGTAAAGTATGTCAAGTTCTTCTTTCCTATCCCAGAGGGGCGATCTGAGAGTGGACGGTGGAGAAGCTGTCTTGATCAGACTATCAAACCCTCCTACCCTAGCTCGTACCTTCACACCTCTCTTCCAAGCCCGTAGTGACCGCAACCATATCGTCCTGCGCTCTGGAACTACTTGGGTTATTAGGTCTGGTCTTCTGTTAAGGCACTCACCAGTTAACATATTGAATTGAATACCTTCAAAGAACTCTGGTGCATTCTTACGATTCACCCTGTACTCCTCCCAGCTATGTTGATGCCTTGGCTCAGTCATGTGATATACCAGATGTCTATTAACAGCCTTACGCTCCCATACAAAAGGTATGCAATCATCAAGCGCCATTGATAACGTGTTGCCTATATACTTGCGGTCAGTTTCATTTAGGGTAAACGTCAACGTGTTGTCAGGAGATAAACATAATAGCTTCCTACCATGAACGTAAAGGTCATAGCTCTTGTCGTAGTTATTAAAGAACAACCTACCGAAAGACCGCACTGGCTTGCCTTTAGATGGGGTACGCACACCCTTAAAGTGTGCGCTTGCTGAGTTATAATCGTGGAATACACTCATATTATTTAACCAACTTTGCCATAGTAACAGCGGCAGTAAGGCTAGATGTATCCATATCAAGAACCACTGGCTTGATAACTTTACGCTCCACAATCTCTTTGTGTTTCTCTTGCTTTTCCCTAGGGATCAAGTCCCACAGTGGGGGCCAAGCCTTGAGTGCTGGTGCTAGTGTAGAGAAGTTCTTAATAATATCCTCGACACCTTTTACAAACGCCACGCGCTTCGCTTTAGCATCATGTATTCGATAGCAGTACTCTACAAACTCCTGTTCTAAACCTTCGAACCTAGAGTCACCAACCGCTATGCTTATGCCACTATACGATAGCTTAGCTCCTGACTGTACAAAGGCTACACTATGGGGGAACGGTAGGTGTGATATACTACTCAGCTGTGCAGTAATATTACGGGCATAGAAATCTCCTTCAGCGGAAGTAACATCTAGCCTATGTCTGTCCCCTGACGCATCTAAGAAACCATCTAAGGTGAGCCTATCATACGTCCTAAAGAAACCAGTGGGTAGTGATTGCATGATAGCCTGTGTAGTGGCGCTAAACATACCGTCGTATATTCTCTGCCCCCAATCTGCTGGTACGCTCTCCTCAGCCTTTTGTATAGCTGGTTCGTGTAGCTTCCTAGCTGATGCTTTAATGTTGCTTACTAGTTCGTCACTAAATCTTACTGTAGCCATTGTGTCCTCCTAAGACTTTGTTTTGCGAACAAGTAGTTCGCCATGTGTGTTAACCTTCGCCTCTGCATCGCCTTGAGCGATTTCAAATAGTACTCCTTCTAAAAAAGTTACTTGTTCATGTACCAACTTGGTATCTCGGTGGGTTAGGTAGATAAAAGCGGCATTGCCAATGAAGAGTGCCACTAGTATTAGTATGTGGTCTAACGTGAGTGTTACTTCCATTACATCATCACCACTTCGCCAAAGGGTGCTGTGTCTAGTTCCGTTGATACCCATAGTACAGGGTAGTCAGGTGCGTCTCCCCAATCATTGCAACATAAGTCAGTCAACACAATAGCCACAACAGGTTGTATGTCGTTGTCCTCTATGAACTCCCATAGTGGGCTGAACGCTGTACCGCCACCACCATGAGGTTGCATGGTAACCTCGTCATTAGGCAGGAATGTATCGTGGTGAGACACACTACTATCGAAGTAGATAACGTGTAGCTTGGTAGGGTGTAGGTCACGATGTACCTTACTTACCTCAGCGTTGAACTGTGCTATCTGTTGATCGTTTATAGAGCCTGAGCAGTCTACGAAAAACACACACTCACCTAGCACCTCACCAGTTCGAGAGGGTAGGAACAACCCTTGAGTAGAAAACCTACGATTAGGTCTGGCAAAGGTACGGTCTTCAGTCTTACATTTCTCCACAAACGGATGTAATACATCCTCCCAACGCACCTTGTGCTGTAGTACCTCACCTACCATGCGCTCCATACCAGCACTCAACTTACCAGCCATCTTAGCGGCTTGTGCGGCTTGTGCTATCTTGATACGCCACTCTGCCTCCTGTTGTTCTTGGTCTGCCTCGCCGCCTTCGGGCTGTCCTATGTCTTGACCGATACCTTTATCACCATCAGGGCCATCAGGCCCATCGGGATCATCTGGCAACAAGTTGTACACACCGTCAGTAGTACCGTTACCCTTGTCGAATAGGTCTTTGTCTAGGCAACCACCTTCGATGAAGTCACCTATCCCCTCGTCCTTGAGCATCTGATTGATGATGATGTCACCAGCTATGTTCCACTTTCTAGGATCACGTCCCATTAGCCGCCATATATGACCTAGCATGGGGTGGAAGCACTCATGTGCTACAAGGAATACTATGTTACCATCGCTCAGTGAGGCAACAAAATCTGGGTTATACCTAACCACTGCACCGTTAGTACAAGCAGTAGGTATAGTATCGTCCAGCTTGGTGGGCATATTGAGAGCAATAGCACCGAAAAACGGATGCTCTAGTATCAGTGACGTCTTAGCCTTTGATATTCGTTGTAGTATGTCCATTATTTGTCCTCCTTATAATAGACTGTTAGGTCGAAGTAGAGCCTAGTCGGCTCCACCCCTATCTTGTTTAGCTTGGTGTTAATCACCTCCTCTATGTACAGCCTGTCGATATAGCTGATGCTGTGCGGTGCTACGTTTAGCTTGGTATCCCCTGCTCTAAACCACTTAGGTATCAAACTGATGCTCCCATAAACGCACCCATCTTAGCCATGATGTCATTAGCCTCACCGCCCATTTCCCTACGTAGGTCAGGGTCATTACGTAATGCATCTGGATGGTGTCCTACTAGCTTACCCTCAACCTCTTGACGCATAGCCTCTAGGTTAGGGTCATCGGCAAAGTTAAGACGGGGTAAGATACTACACAGTTCAGTGATGTGGTCTAGTGTAGTGTTCTTGAACGTAGCAGTAGGATCGTTAAGCTTTTCTGACAGGTGCTTTACCCTATCATATAGCCGTTGCCATGCCTCGCCCATAGCATCCTGTGCGGCTTGCTTGGTAGTAGCCTGTATATCAGCACGTAGTAACGCTTCCTCTGCCTCACTAATACCGACACATCTAAAGTCATCGGCTGGTACGTTGGTAATACTCATGGTCATACTAAACCTACGCCGTATGTCATCAGGGTGAGCGTAATCGTCTGGCTTGTATGAAGTACCTAGTAAAGACTGAGCATCCTGAACAAGTTGTGGGTACTGTGGGCAGAACCTATCCACCAGCACCTCGAACTCTGCCTTATGCTTACGGAACAAGGTCATAAAGTCTAAGTAGTTAGCACTAGGTAGCAGGGCTATACCCTTCATACCCCACGGTAATGTGTTAGTGTAAAAGCTAGTACGTATAAACGTGGCTTTCTGTTTGATATCCTTGAGTAGCTCGCTTGTAGGTAGTAGGGACTTATGTGTCCTCAAGGAACCCTCGACAGCACCATTGGCTATCGTATTGTCTAGGCTAATCTGTTTGTCTAGCTTGTTAAACGACGGTACAGATATAGCTAGTGTGCCTAACAAGGCTTTATCGGTTAGCTTCATTGTGTTACCTCCACTGGGTTGGTTAGAATAATACTTGTTGTTGATCTACTGACCACTTGTTGAACGCTTCAGTGTTCGCTAGCTCTGCATCACGCTTAACTGCTGTACTCATACAAAGAACGCTGAACTCTGCTGGCATCCTAGCAATATATAAGCACAGGTTAGCCATGGTCTTCTGAGTAACACGCTCTGCCAATGCACCAGATAAAGCATACAGCGTAGCTGATCCCTCTGGAACATCAGCCTTGAGAGGGTTGAGTAGTACAGTATCTGGGTTAGGTAGCTCACGGTATATACGCATGAAGCCAACGAACTCTGCCGCCGCACCCTCACCCACTGCACCCTTGAAGCACTCATACTCTGCCTCTGGTGGTACTACACCGATCACATTACTGACACCCTCCACCCAACTACGTGGTGTTGGATCAGCGCCGTCTATTGAAGGGTTACAATCATGTAACAAAGCTGGACGGAAGTTAACAAACATAACTACTACTTGCTTGACACCTGATGTTATAGCCCAGTCAGTCCAGTCTGCTAGGTGTGTGTCGAATGGTAGCTCAGTCTCACGATTGGCTAGATGGGCAAGTGTTTTACTAGCACCAGCCCTGTCCTTGACCCTGTTACCTGTGGATATAATCATCCAGTTATCGGCCATAGGGACACCATGTAGCTCACGCTCTTGCTGTAAGTTGGCCATAGCTTTTTGCAGGTCATTACCTGCTTGGTTACGATCATCGAAGCACAGTATACCGCCCTTGCCATCGTCCCATGTTGAACCCTTAGCAGGGAACCAATCTGGTAGCTTGTAGTATAGTTGTGGCTTGTCGATCATAGGGACACCTAAGTCCTCCACTGGCATAGTAGGCAAGTGACGTTGGATAAAGTGACAGCCCAACTCTTTGGCAACTTGTTGTACGGTCTGTGTTTTACCACCTCCGGGACTGCCTGTTACCACACAAGGACGATTGATGACCTTCATAGCCTTTAGGGTTTCCTTCATAAGTGAAGCTCTCATATTACATATCTCCTGCTATGTATTGGTTATGGTCTGGGCCTACGGTAACAACAGCCTTGGGAAACGTAGCCTTGGAATTGTTACGTAGTAGTTTTGCAAAAGGCTTGTTATCAAAACAGATAGCTTTACCCTTGGCATCTTTAAGCATCGGCCCGTACGGGTATTCTCGTACAGCAAATAGTTGTTTAGGCATATTACTCTCCTTGGTTTGTCTCATCAGCACAGTAGTAACCAACTACTATGGACAGGGCGTCACCCCTGTTTCGACTAGTTACGCTTGCCACCTACAGTCAGCACCTAACCTATCCATAGTTAGGTGCTTGTAACCGTTGATATACAGATAATTCATTCGCTCAGCTGACAGATATGTAATGTTATCAACTAAGGGGTGAGCTTGAGATGTATGCTTACTGGTAGTACGGCTGTACTTAGTCTCGTTACCGAACCATGACTTAGCTAGTTCATCCCATATGTAGAGAGGCCAGTGATCGTAAGACCATACAACGTACTGTCGCTTGGAGTGGTAGTAGTCACCAGTAAGAGACGGCGGGTTGCTGTGGTTCTTGAACGGTAGGTGTTGCTTCACATAATATCTACAATCACCACCAGCTACGGTTACTTGCTTACTCATAACGCTACCTCAACCTGTTGCTCGTTGTTGTAATGAATGTGTAACTTTACATAACCGTCACGTTTGAGGATATGGCGGTCAAGTATCGACATTACACTACCGTTGTATAGTGAGGTGGTGTCAGTGATTACGACGTCATGCCCTGCTACATAATCATATACTGCTTCGGACTGTGATAGATAGGAACGACGCCGTGGCTTTACAGATAACGATTTGCTGTTGAACGTATCTTGTAAGCTAGCCAGTGATGTCCAGTTGTTAATCAGCTTCATAGGATTTCCTCCGCTGGGGTTAAGTTTTCGATCCAAGGCTGGTTGGCCTCGGCGATCAAGGTTCTTACACATCACCGAAAAAGTGTCAAGTTTCGCCCCCTTCAAGTCAAGAGCATAGCAACTATCTAACTCTGGAAGTATTTTAGGTAACAAATAGAGACCAATAGATAGTAAAATAGATAGTATAAGTGCCTGATATTAATACGTTTAGTGATCAACTATCTAACTATCTGTGGATTTAGAAGTAATGTGACCTGCTAAGAGCTTTATATACACACGTTATGCAAAATTTTATATTCCCCAATAAGTCCTCGTCAGGGGAAGGGTATGCGTATTATACACAGATAGTTTAGATAGTTAGATAGTTAAAGTGTATAGTTTATATGAATACGTATGGTTTACAGGTGTTTAGCGTGTGTAAGGTGTAAAGTTATACTATCTAAAAACCACCCTATAGCGTAGATAGTTTAGATAGTTGGACAGATAGTTGTTTAATACCAACAGGTTACAGTATCTTGGCTATATACCCCTATAGGTTTCTATATACGCGACTATGGGGAATGTTGCACTCTATAAACCCCCGACGAATGGTATATATACTAAAGAAACTATACACTAGACAAAGAAATACCCTGCCAGATTACTCCAGCAGGGTTAGTTGTTATGGCGTGAATACCCAGATTGCGTAGAATATTGTGAGTATGCAGGCTATCTGGATCACATTGCTAATTGTTTCGCGAATGAGTCCCTTGCGTGCCGCTCTTTCATGTCTACGCATTATCGACCTCAATAGTTACAGTGTTGTCTAAGGGTATAATGCGGTCCGCATCTTTATAGGCGCTTTGAGCTTCAAAAGCTGAGTAGTAACCTTTCCACTCGCGGACAACCTTATCTTCTTTGTAGAAGACTAGTTTGAATTTAGTCATGTGTGTTACCTCTTTGTTGGGTTGAGTAGGGCGACTTGCGCCGCCCTACCTTAGTGATTAAAACTTGAACATCGGTTTCGCTGGAGCCTTAGGTGCAGACTTCTCCGCCTCGCTAACTTTAGCGACTGAGAGCTTGCCGAACCGATAACCGAAGGCGAGAGAGTAACCTTCGTCGAGAGCGCCAGCCTTTTGTGATGCAGAAACAAACTGCACTTCAAAAGCCGCCTTAGCTTCCTGCGCCTTCTTGTTGGCTTCACGATAAGCGTCGAGACGCTTAGTGAGTGCAGGGGCAAATGAGGACTCGTCAACTTGAATCCAAGTAAGTGGTGATTTAGCCATGGCTAAAATCCTTTCGATATAGGGGCATAAAGCCTATGCTTTCAAATACCGACCCTTTATGCTTAGGATCGTCCCGCTGGGCTGTTGCCGTTTGGTGCAATCTTTAAAGCATTTTACCTTAGAAATGTAAAGTTTCGCCTGTAATCACTATATAAACAAGGGTATTGATTTTTTGCAATGCTTAGCCCCTTGGGTATCCGCGAGCGGGTAGGGGGGGTACATGGACTACGGAAATTCTATGCCCCCCTTATTATAGTAAACCGCTCACAGCACGACCTCAAAAAAGGAACGTGTAAAGTTTGTCAACTTAGTATACTAAAACGTCTTGCTGATTCCGTAGTATGCAACTATACTCGGCGCAAACAGGGGTGCCAGAATGGATAACCTTCCACTATTTCATACCAAGTGGTCAGACCGCTTAGCCTTCGATATAGCTTTAATGCTTGAGGGGAGCGGCGAAACGCTTGATGAAGTAAAACAGCGACACAAAATAACAGGTCAGGACATATCCGAGTACAACGGAGACCCGATCTTTTTAAAGCGCGTGGCTGCATACAGGGAAGATATAACTGAAAAAGGGCTTACATTTAAGCTGAAGGCCCGTGCGCAGGCTGAGGAATTGTTAACAACTTCATGGACGCTTATCCATAATCCTGATGTATCTGCTGCGGTGAAGGCGGACCTTATCAAGTCTACTGTAAAGTGGGCGGGTCTTGAGACTAAGGGCGACGATTCGGATTCAAGTTCGGCAGGCGGCGTCAAGATAACTATAAACTTAGCTGGCCAAGAGAAGGCTATGACAGTTGAGCATGAGGTAGAGGAAGCTCAAATTTCTGATGTTGGGTAGGTTTGACGGGAAGTACAAAGGATTTCCTGCGGCTAGATTTTCTGACACTGAGGGATATAATGCGTATAGACTTTTGCTTATTCGCGCAGGGTACTCGTTTAAGACTGCGATTATTGCGCCTAAGAAAAATCGCAGGGAGAGGGAGATTATTATAATGTTACTTGATACTAAGCCTCCGGAGGCTACCGATGGCACTTGATATTAGCTACACACCCCCGCCAACTGGTGAGAGTTTTATGAACTCGGACAACAAGATGAGGGTACTTATGGGACCGGTTGGTTCCGGTAAGTCCGTGGCATGTTCATTTGAAATTATCCGAAGAGCGTCAATGCAGAAACCTGACGCATCCGGTAAGCGTAGAACACGGGCGGCTGTAGTTCGTGAGACGGCTCGGCAGTTACAGGATACAGTAATCAAGACATTTCTGGACTGGTTCCCGCCGGGTGTGTGCGGACGTTACATGCGTACAACTAAGACATACTTCTTTGAGGTAGGTGATGTTGAGTGTGAGATAATGTTTCGTGCGCTTGATGATGCAGACGATGTAGCTAACCTTAACTCGCTTGAGCTTTCGTTCGCGTGGTTCAACGAGTGCCGTGACATACACCCAGAAATTGTGGATGCGATGTCTAAGCGTATTGGGCGTTTTCCTAGCTCCAAAGATGGAGGCCCAACGTGGTATGGTATGTGGGGTGATACGAACCCACCGACTATGGATACGTGGTGGTACTACCAGATGGAAAAGATTGACCCTAAGGATGGGGTGGGCCACAACGATAACGGTTGGGATGTGTTTAAGCAGCCCAGTGGTCGCAGTACGTTTGCTGAGAATGTAGAGAACTTACCTGAAGAATATTACGATACGCAGGGTCGTAGCGAAGAGTATATCCGTGTGTTTATAGACGGCGACTATGGCCTGAGTTCCGCAGGTCAGCCTATCTATAAGTATTTTAGGCCAGATTACCACATGGGTAAGACTACATTGCGCCCGATCAATAACGGCGTTCGTCCTATAGTCGTGGGTATGGACTTAGGTCTTACACCTGCTGCTGTTATAGGGCAACAAGACCCCCGTGGTCGCGTTCTTGTGTACGATGAGGCTGTTAGTTTTGACATGGGCGTACAAAGATTCGTCCGAACAGTACTAAAACCCCTGCTTTACGAGCGTTTTTCTGGTATTCCTGTGATAGTTGTGGTCGATCCAGCCGGTATTCAACGCGCTCAGACCGACGAACGCAGCGCTGTAGACATCATAAAAGCAGAGGGATTGCGCGTTATTGCGGCTAAAACTAACAATGTTAGTGCCAGACTTAGCTCAGTTGACGACTTTCTTATGCGTCAGGTGGACGGTGATAGCGCGTTTCTAGTAGACCCTAGGTGTTCACAACTTAAAGCAGCGATGATGGGCGGGTATAGGTTCCATAAGAAGAACGGAACTATAGATAAGAACAAACACAGCCACGTTGCCGAAGCCTTACAATATTTTATGCTGCATGTAGGCTCTGCGTCTGATGGTGAGTTGCTTGCTCGTCGTAGAGATGTAAAGTCTGTGTCAGCAGCTGGCTGGACTTGACACCAGTTGAAACAACATGGTACGTTAATAGCGTGTTACTACGCAAGCTTCTCCCAGCTTGCCCCTTCCACTCGACTACTCCCCCGCTAGTTGTCCTCCTTCTAGCGGGGTTTTTCTTTTGCTTGCACGAAAACTTGACTGCGTGTATAACGATAAACATATTGGTAGAAGGAGTATGAACGATGCCAAAAAATAAACCTATGGGTTACGGTAAACCAACCAAGAAAATCAAGACTGGTAAATAGTATATGGCAGGGCTTTCTATGTTACGTGTCATCAGCAATGATGATATGGTTAAAGCTGAACAAGATCAGGTTCGTCGTGATATGGAGGAACGCCAGCAAAGCGAGCTAGTACTGGGACTATTGTCCTATGTCAAATCTTGCTGGAATCCTGCGCGTATTGCTAAAAAACCTATCGAAAACATAATGCTTCGTGCGCTTCGCCAGCGTAACGGCGAGTACGAAGCAGACAAGTTAGGCCAGATAAAGTCTCAAGGCGGCTCTCAGGTCTACATGATGATTACCGAAGTAAAGTGTCGCGGGGCTGAAAGCTGGCTACGCGACATCTTACTGGATACAGGTACTCCCCCTTGGGATTTAAAGCCCACCCCTATTCCAGACTTAGCGCCCGATCAGATGGAAGAAATTAAAAATCTTTTTGCGCAAAAAGTTATAGCGGATATGCAGGCTAAGGGTGTTGCGCCCACCGTCGAAGAGATGGCCGAGCTTGAAGAAATTGTAAGCCAAGACTTTAGGTTTGCCGTATTACAAGAAGCTCAGAACCGCGCAGACAAGATGAAGCTAAAGATAAACGATCAGTTTGCACAAGGCGGCTGGGCTGATGCGTTCAACGAATTTGTAACAGACATGGTTACTTACCCGTGTGCATTTGTAAAAGGCCCCGTGGTACGTAGGCAACGTATACTAGGGTATTCTAAAGCTCCTGACGGAACTACAATAGTGGAAGGTACGGAGCGTTTAGGCCCAGAGTACGAACGTGTTAATCCTTTTAACATGTACCCTGAGCCGGGTATCACGCATATGAATGAAGGGTATGTATTCGAGCATCACCCTATGAGCCGCAGTCAGTTATCCGATCTTATAGACGTACCGGGTTATGACAGCGAAGCTATCCGTGAAGTTCTAAAATTGGGCAACGGCCAATCTTGGATCAACGAAGACACGAAATTACAAGAAGAAGAGCAAGAGCGTAAGTATTATGCTTATGAATCTCCTACAGAAAACTTTGATGCCCTTGAGTTCTGGGGTAAAGTTAGTGGTGCAATGCTGCTTGAGTGGGGTCTTACAGATGAAGAAGTACCTGATTCCGCTAAGGAGTATGATGCAAACGTGTGGGTTGTGGGCAACTACGTCATAAAGGCCCTGCTAAACTACGATCCTTTAGGTGAAAAACCATATGTCAAAACCTCATTTATTAAAGCGCCCGGTGCGTTCTGGGGTAAAGGTATTCCAGAAATCATTGAAGACCTCCAAAATGTCTGTAACGCAGCTGCACGCTCCCTTGTTAACAATATGGGACTCGCGTCTGGGCCTCAAGTTGAAGTTAACCTTGAGCGCATCCCTCCTAACGAAGACATTACGCAACTCCATCCTTGGAAGATTTGGCAGGTAACTAACGATCCATTAGGGTCAAGCGCTCCTGCTGTTAGGTTTTCTCAGCCTGACTCTCGTGCTAACGAGTTGATGGGTGTGTATGACAGGTTCAGCAAACTAGCTGACGACCACTCTGGTATCCCTTCGTACGTTACTGGGGATTTAAATGTTTCCGGCGCTGGCCGTACCGCATCTGGCCTTTCCATGCTTATGGGTTCTGCCGGTAAAGGAATACGTCAGATTGTTATGTACATAGACAACGATATTGTGCGCCCTATTGTGCAGAGACAGTTTATATACAACATGCGTTACGACGAAGACGAGTCTATCAAAGGTGACGTAGAAGTCTTAGCCCGTGGCGCTATAAACCTAGCGACTAAAGAAACTCTTAATGTTCGCCGGGTTGAGTTCCTTAATGCTACAGCCAATCCGATTGACGTAGAGATCGTAGGTAAAGATGGCCGTGCTGCGTTACTTCGTGAAGTTGCTAAAGGGCTGCAAATGCCAGTGGATGATATTATACCGTCCAGAGAAAAGAACGCTCAGCAAGCTAAGAGCAAAGCCCAAATGGCTTCGCAACAACAAGCTCAACCTACACCTACACAACCAGATGGCGCTCCGAAAGGTGGCGCTGACGGCAATGTAGTAAGTAGCCAACCAACGGGGGCGGCATGAAACGGCCTGATCCCGAAACTATAAAAGTACTGGCGGCAGCGTCTCGCCAGCACCCCGCAATGCTAACTTGGTTCGACAGCTGGTATCAGCACGAACTGGAGCAACTGCCCAGCGTGGGTAGGGAGAACGTGGCACGTTCGCAGGGGCGGTGCCAAGTTCTTAGAGAGGTCCGAGACCTTATTGAAAAGTCCCCTGAATATGCAGCACAGTCTTCACCATGAGACAGCTGTTTAATTACGCATACCGATAGGAGCGTTTAACATGGCAATACCAGCGCAAGTTAAGAAGCAGTCTGAGGCAGTTCAGAAACTGTACGACGAACTTAATTCGGAAGACACAGAACAGGACAACTCGTCCGAGGCTGTAGTTGAAAACATTAAGCCCGTTGCAGTAGTTGAAACCGACAGTGCAGAAGAACAAGCAGCCGAGCCTACCGACAAAGAGCAAATACAGGTAGGTGATGTGGCAGAAGAAGAAGCATTTGAGAAGCGGTATAAGTCGCTTCAAGGAATGTATAACGCTGAAGTACCACGCCTACACGCCGAAAAGCGTGAACTCGAATCTCGTGTCTCACAACTAGAATCGCTTATGACAACCTTGGGTACACCTAACCAACCCTCGATAGCACCAGCACAGGCTTTAGTTACTGCCGCTGATGTTGAAGAGTACGGTGACTCCATTGATGTAATGCGCAGAGTTAGTCGTGAAGAAGTTGTTCAACAACAGACACGTATTGACGAGTTAGAAAACCTTGTAAGGGGTATGCAGACCAGCGTAGTGCCGCAAGTGCAGCAACTACAGCATAGGCAAGCAGTTACCACGGAACAAGTATTTTGGGCTGATATTCAGAGCGCAGTACCTGACTGGCAAGACGTTAATGTAGACCCTGAGTTTCAATCTTGGTTACTTGACGTTGACCCGCTTACAGGTATTAGCCGACAAACGTATCTTGACGACGCACAGCGTAATTTAGATGCACGTCGCGTGACAAACTTCTTCGCTACATGGAAGGCGCAAACTGGCCAGTCTGTTGCTCAACCCAGTCGGAAAGCCGATGCTGCTTCCCAGCTTGAGAAACAAGTAGCCCCCGGACGAGGACGTTCAGGTGCTGTTCAAGGCTCAGGTGAACCAAAAACTTACAACTCTAACGACATTAAAAAGTTTTTTTCTGATGTACAGAAGGGTAAGTTTAAAGGGAAGGAACAAGAGCGTGACCGAAAAGAACGTGACATTTTCGCCGCACAGCGAGAAGGTCGCATTGTCAGTGCATAATTAAACATAGGAGCCTAACATGGCATTTCCAGTATCCCCCGGTGGCCCGCAGTATTCGGGCAACTTCATCCCTGAAATTTGGTCAGGTAAACTAATTGAGAATTTCTACGATGCTACGGTATTGGCAGCAATCTCAAACACTGTGTACGAAGGTGAAATTCGTAACATGGGCGACACGGTTAATATCCGTACTACCCCAGAGATCACCATTCGTGATTACGTTAAGGGCCAAACTCTTTCAGTAGAGAACCCTGACAAAGCTAAGTTGCAGCTTCTAATTGACAAAGGCGAGTATTTTGCCTGTGTTGAAGACGATGTTGACAGCATCCAATCTGACATAAACCTGATGGACACATGGTCTAAAGACGCTTCCGAGCGTATGAAGATTAAAATTGACCAGCGTGTACTCTCTGATATTCTTCCAGACATTTCTGCTTCTAACAAAGGTGCAGCTGCTGGTCGTATTTCAGGCGATATTGACTTGGGTACACAAGGCGCTCCTGAAGCTCTTACCAAAGATAATGTTATCGACTTGATCGTAAACATGGGTACAGTGCTAGACGAAGCTAACAGCCCAGAGTCAGACCGTTATCTTGTTATTCCAGCTAAGATGGCTGGCTTAATCAAGCGTTCAGACCTTAAAGATGCGTCTATTACTGGTGACTCTACGTCGCCTCTGCGTAATGGCCGTTTGGGTATGATCGACCGGTTTACAGTATACATGAGCCATAACATCAAAAACACTGGTGGTAAGTTCGATGTTATTGCTGGTCACAAAATGGGGTTCACCTTTGCATCACAGATGACAGAGATGGAAACTATTCGCTCCGAGTCTACATTCGGAAACATTGTTCGCGGTTTACAGGTATATGGTTACAAGGTTGTTAAGCCTGAAGCTATCTGTCAAGCCGTCGTAACGCTTTAATAGGAGGTCTGAATAATGGCTACTTATACTGAAGACACTGGCTTTAACAAAGGCGTAGCGGCTATTCCAAATAAAGGTCTTACTAAAATCTCTATGATTGAAGTAACTCTTAACTGGGGTACTATTGCTGCAGACCGTCTGGCTAAAGGCCAAACTGCTATAGGCGCGGGAGACGTTTTAGAGGTTATGCAGATTCCTGCTAAGACCTACGTTATCTGTGCTGGTTTAGATGTAACCACTGCAGAAGGTGCTACATGTACTGTTGACATGGGCGACGGCACTGATCCTGATGGATTTTTGGACGGAGTAAATGCTAACACTGCTGCTTCTTACGCAACAGCGCTAGTGCTAGCTGAAGCTGCACCAAACACTGTGGTAGGTTACAGCAACGGTAAATACTATGCCGCTGCAGATACTATTGACATTAAGACTGTCAATGCTGCTGATGCCGCTGTTATGCGCATGTGGGCGTTAGTTTCTGATTGCTCCTAAACCTAAAATTGATTGGGGGCTTCGGCCCCCTTTCACCCTATTCAGGAGATGCTAGATGCCTACTAACTTAACAGGTTCCGATATCAACGACACATATGACCAACTGCTGCACGTTAGCGATGGCCCAGCAGCGTCTGAAAAAGTTGTATTTGGAGGCACAGGCGTTGCTACTGCTTTGTCAGTTGGCACAGGTTCTGCGTCTGTTGATAATATTAAATTTGACGGCAACGTTGTTTCTGCTACAAACTCTAACGGATCATTGGTGTTAACGCCGAACGGAACTGGCGAAGTACACCTTCTAGGTAAATTCGGGTACGCTTCAGGTGGCGGCACTGTAACCCAAGCAAGTAATAAGACTACTGCGGTTACACTAAACGCAAAAAGCGGTGCCGTAACCATGAACAACGCGGCCTTAGCAGACGATGCTACAGCTGCTTTTACGCTAACAAATAGTTTTATTGCTGCTACGGATGTACTGATTGTAAACGTAGCAAGCGTAGGAACGGCAGGCGGCTATCAGCTAACAGTTGGTGCAGTAGCAGCGGGTAGTTGTAGCATCAGTGTTATGAATGTAAGCGGCGGCGCACTATCCCAAGCGATAGTTCTTAATTTTGTAGTAATCAAAGGAGTAACTTCCTAATGGCTAAAGGCGTAAAACATTATAAAAAAGATGGTGCTATTTTTACAGGCGCTGTTCATAAGATGCCTGACGGAACCGTACATACAGGTATTAAACACGGAAAAACTAGCGTGCGGGTATTTCATTTTAAAGACCTGTCTAAGACTTCGCAGAAAAGAGCAAGCTAATGGCTGAGTACCAAGGAAAAACTGTGACGCTAAACAACCCTACTAGGATTAGTAAGGGCCAACCCGGTTTTAATCGTAAGAAGTCTCAAGTCTACGTAAAAGGTCAGAGTGGTAAAGTTGTTAAGGTTATGTTCGGGGACCCGAATATGACTATTAAAAAAGACCAACCGGGCAGGCGTTCTAATTTCAGAGCGCGTCACAACTGTGATAGTCCCGGCCCAAAGACCAAGGCACGTTATTGGTCATGTAAGGCGTGGTGATATGGCAAACAGTAAAGCTAAACCGAACAACCCTAAACTTTGGGCTGCAAAGATAGCCGCAGCAAAGCGTAAGTTTGACGTGTACCCTAGTGCGTACGCTAATGCTTGGGCGTCTAAACAGTATAAGAAAGACGGCGGCACTTGGTCAGGGTCTGATAATAGGGTAAAGAAAAGCTGATGGCGGGTTTAGGAAAATGGTTCGGAGAGAAATGGGTTGATGTAAAGACCGGTCAGCCTTGCGGTAGGGCTAAAGCACAAAAGTCTTCCAGACCTTATCCTGCGTGTCGCCCAAAGGCAGCAGCTAGTAAGATGACAAAGGCCGAAAAAACCGCTATAGCTAGTCGAAAGACCAGTTCTAAACGACAAAGCTGGCCAGTTACACCGTCAGGCAAGAGGAGAACAACATGACACAACGCTGGTTAAAAAATGTAGACGACGGGTTTATCTACGGCTGGGACAGGTACATTGCGCAAAACCCATTAGTTATAGAGATTACTGAGGAAGAAGCTTTTCCAGAAAAATTTTTAAAACCTGCTCAAGTTCAACGCGCCAAGGTTACTAGAACAAAAAACAAGGCAACATTAGACCTTGCCACTGAAGATGGGCTAGTAAAAGAACTCGATGCCATGCTTTCTGCATCACCTCTGGCAGACTCAGAGATAGGTGCTGATGCGTCAAGGGGGCTACCTGAATGACCCCGCAAGACGTGATTGATGACGTACGCCAATTAGTGCAAGATACTAATTCTGCTGCGTACAGGTATACTGACGCTGAGCTATTAGGTTTTGTTAACCAAACAATCAAACGTGTTATTATTCTTAGACCTGATTTGTTTTCAAGTATTACAGCTATAGCTACTACACCTAACACAGTCATACAGGTTATGCCGTCTGACTCGTTACGCCTTGTAGAACTATACTCTATACAAAATGGAAATGTTCTTACTGAAGTAAACCGTGAGTCTCTGGACCAAAGCTATCCAGCGTGGGTAAGTGATCCAGCAGGCACGCCATACAACTATATGCGCCACATCAGAAACCCCAACAGGTATTTTCTGTACCCAAGACCTGTCACTGGCATTGTTATAACTGGCGAGTATGTGCAGATACCAGCGGACTATGCGATTAACGCTGCTATTGCTGCTCTACCAGATGCGTATCTGCCTACACTTGTTGACGGTACTGTTTTCCTTGCTGAGTCCATAGATGACGAGCATGCAAATTCTGGAAGGGCTAAATTATTTTTAGATTCATTTACTGCTGCACTTGGCGCAGGTCTGTCCAGTCGGGAATTGACCGATACAGAAACTGGCGGATTAGATAGGAAACAGGTAGTGTAATGGCCGAACGATCTTTTACTTCACTTGCTGCTAGAATAAACCCTAGTGTACCGGGATGCTCCCTACCTATGTTGGAGCAATATATTCGTGATGCGTCTATCATAACTTGTGAACGTACGCTCGCTTGGCGCTATGAGCAGCCTTTGTTTAACCTCACAGCCGGTAAATATGAGTACCCATACAACAAACCTGTAGATACTAATGTTCAGACCGTAATGTTTGCGTCTCTAAACGATTCACCGCTACCAGCAGTGACGCTAGAAGAGGCTACTCGCAGATACCCCAACTGGGTTAGGAACTCTACTACTGACGCTGATATAGCTTTATATGGCTCACAGCCTTTGATATTCACTCAGCTTACACCTAACAACTATATTGTTATACCGGCTCCTGACGCAGCGTCTACGTATAGTGTTCGTATGATATACGCATTAAAACCTACACGAGATTCAGAAGGTATGGATGATACTATTATGGACGAGCTAGAGCCAGCTATTGTGCATAAGACGTTGCAGGAATTATTAGTACTACCCAATGTAGCTTGGTCTGATAGAGAACTGGCTTCTTACCACGCAAAACAATTTATATCTAAAGTTTCTGAATACAGAGCGAACGCAAACCTTGGCAATATGCGTGCTTCAGTGTCTGTAGCCCAGCAGCCCTTTGCCTAGGAGAGTATCATGGACGCAAGACTTTCAACTCCACGTATAGAGCTAGTTAGTAGCGATACCGGTCCGCAGCTACAGTTTACCGTAACCGATCAGCTAACAGCAGCAGCTGTAAACCTAACAAACGCTACAGTGGTGCTTAAATTTCGTGCAGTAGGGTCTACTACTACATTGTTTACTAGAGCGTGTACTGTATCTAATCCGGGAACTAATGGGATAGCCGTTCTTGTATGGCAGGCAGGTGATTTGACCCGCGCAGCAGGAGACTATGAAGGTGAGTTAGAGGTGACAGCCGCAGACAACACTATACAGACTGTGTACGATACAATTCAGTTTAGGTTGCGTGAGGACTTTGCGTGAGAATAAAGACTACTACGCAGAAGTTTCGAGCTAGAGTAACTACCGGTGCGTATAGCCTTGCTACACGGGCCACAACTTTTGCGTTATCTGCGCAAGCACATGCCTACAAAATAAAAATAGAGGTCGGAAAGTTCGGGTCTTTTTTACGTTTTCAAGACAACGGAGTAGTACAGTCTCTTACTAATCTGTTTTTTACCAAAGCTGGTGTAGTCGATAATGCAGCGTTAACTGATGACGACTCACTAAATATAAGTAAAAACGAAGTTGATGGTGTTACAGTTAGTGAGGTATTCGCCAAGATACAGGCTAAAGGTTTTTCTGATCCGTTTAGTATAGAAGACGGCGGGTTGTATTTTTTAGAAGATTACACCCCCCTAGGGTACACTGCCGGTAGACAACCTATTATGTTACTTGGTAAAAACGTGGCCGATTCCGCTGGCTTTACTGACGTACTGGGCGTGTTTACAATAGGTAAGGGTGTGCTTGATACCCCTTCTTTTACTGACGGTATAGCGCTTAATAAGAATAAACTCATAGAGACTGATACTGGAAATGTGTCGGAGACGTATGCCGCTGCTTTTAGTAACTCGGCCTCAGACGGGATAACAGTTGCTCAAAGTTTTATTTCGTCGTATAGTAAAGCTGTAGCCGATGGCGCTGCTTGGTCTGATTCATCATTATTGGTAGTCGGATCAGCTGTGCAGGATGGTTTAGGATTAGGAGACGCAGGTAGTATAAGGGCGCAAGGGTATTGTAGCTTTGATTATTTTGCGGCAGATTATGTTGGAACTTCATTAACCTTCTAAGGGGTGTGACAATGAACTCAAAAGAAAACTTAGGGTTATCAGGCAAGCTAAAACTTGTTCTTACAGATAGCAAGGGTGTTGTTAAAGACGAGCGCCTCCTAAAAAACTTAATTGTCAATGCGGGTCTGGCCCACATTACTAGCCGTATGACTGCTGCATCAGCTGATGTTATGTCACACAAGGCCCTAGGTAGCGGCACAGGCAGTGCTGCAGCTGCTAATACAGCGCTAGGTAGTCAACTTGGAAGTCGTGTAGCCTTTACTAGTGCAACTCGCAGCGGCTCTAATAACGAAAGCATTATATACGTAACTACCTTCGGTGCGGGTGTCGCTACGGGTGCAGTAACAGAAGCAGGTATTTTTAATGCTGCGTCTTCTGGAACTATGCTGTGTCGAACGGTGTTTGCGGTAGTTAATAAAGGTTCCGGTGATACCCTACAGGTCACTTGGACTGTAACCCTAGCAGCATCGTGAGGTAGCTGATGGCTACTATTGTAACTCGATCCGGTAAAGGATCACCGCTTACTAACGCAGAAGTAGATGCGAACTTTAATAACCTTAATAGCGGTAAGGTTGAAACGTCTGCTATATCTTCTTTTGGCGGAACGCTTGTAGATGACGCAAATGCTACGGCAGCTAGAAGTACACTTGGGTTAGGTACTATGGCTACCCAAGCTAAGACCGGTGTTGACATAGACGGCGGGTCTATAACTGGTATTACAGATTTGGCTGTAGCAGACGGCGGAACAGGTGCATCAAACGTAGCAGGTGCGCAAACAAATTTACAAGTAGACCCTGCGGGTACAGCAGTGGCCTTAGCGATAGCATTGGGGTAATTATATGGCCAACACATTTAAAGTAAAAACTTTTGGGGGCGGTAGTACAAATGCTAATACAGCAATGACTATACATACGGGTGCTAATGGAGCGCAAACAACAGTTATTGGTCTTACCCTTGCTAACATAATTGCCACACAGGTTTTGATTAGTGTGCAGTTAGAAAATAACGACGGCAACAATGTATACCTTATCAGGAACGCACCGCTTTCGTCAGGCGGTTCTTTTGTGCCAATAGGCGGTGACCAAAAAGTTGTTATGGAAGCATCTGATGTTTTAAAAGTTACCTCTAACACGGCTAACTCTGTCGATAGTACACTGAGTATTTTGGAGATAACATAATGCCGTATCAGGGTAATACACCTGCAGAAAACTACGCAGTTACAGTAAAAGATTCGTTTAGCGGAAACGGGGCTGCTACAGCCTTTACACTGTCTCAGCCAACAGTAACAAACGATGTTCGGGTTGTAGTAGAGAACGTGGTGCAAGACCCTACTGTTGCGTATGCTGTGTCAGGTACAACCCTTACGTTTACTTCGGCTCCTGTTTCGGGAACCAACAACATATATGTAATACATTTAGGCCCTGCAGTTCAGCAGGTAGCTCCCCCAGCTACAATTTCTAACGCCACTACTTTTGAGTCTAACGTGTCTGTGCAGGGTTTGTTTAACTCAGTAGGGATTGATGACAACGCAGATGCTACAGCTATTACGATTGACAGCAGCGAAACTGTACTTGTCGGCAAAACATCTAACACTTTTTCCCAACAGGGCGTAGCACTACGCGCTAACAACGACAGCCAGATTACACGAGATGGCGGTCACCCGCTTAGTCTGAACCGAACATCTAGTGATGGCGCTGTTTTAAATCTATATAAAGACGGCTCCACTGTGGGTGGTATTGGTGCTGTAAGTGGTGACTTAGCAATATATAGCACAGAAAGCGGTCATGAAGGTCTACGTCTTGGTAATGGCGCAATCGTGCCGACGAATAACTCTGGAGGGTCAACAGACAATGCCTGTAATTTAGGGGAAGCCACAGGAAGATTTTCTGATTTGTATTTAGCTGGCGGTATATACCTTGGCGGCACTGGGGCGGCTAATAAGCTGGACGATTATGAAGAGGGTAGTTGGTCGCCTCAGATTATTGGGTATGGACAAAGCTCTCCGTATACGCAAACCTATAGCACTTCCTCTGGCAACTACACAAAAATCGGAAATCAAGTTACAGCCCATTTTTCCGTAACTTTATCTAGCAAAGGCAACATGTCTGGGGCATACTCAATGATATTTGGGCTACCTTATAACCATGCAGGCTCCCCATCTGGAACTGGAAGCCTTTGGGGATGGACTAATCTAAACTCTGCTATTTCTTATGCTGCGGTCGAGATGGGCAGCACAGCAACAGTCGGCTGGATTAACTACATTCCTGCTGCTGGTGGCTCCCAAGCCAGCTACATGAATACAAGTATGATTAGTAACACCACCTCGTTTCGAGGGACTTTAAGCTACAGAACAACCGCATAACCCACCGCATATCTTTGGGTCGGACAGGTGGCACTAACGCCACGATAAAACAGGAGGCCAACATGGCTCTTACAGAGACAGAAGTACAAGATAAAATAGAGATCGTGGGTGATCACAAGCACATTCAAGTGCGAACCGCAAACGTCATATCACGCGATGGTGTTGAGATCAGCCGTGCGTTCCACAGGCATGTCGTTGCACCAGATGCAGACGTCTCAGGTGAGAGTGCCGAGGTCCAAGCTATCTGTGCAGTTGTCCACACCGACGCCGTTAAAGCTGCGTATGCTGCAATGCTAGAAGCGAAAGAAATTTAAAGGAATACCACCATGACTCGCGCAAGAGATGCAGCAGACCAAATAAATCGGGTAAACTCTAGTGCGGCTAACGCCACGGCTATCACGATTGATGCTAATGAGAATGTCGGGATTGATGCTACACTATCTGTAGGCGTAGATGACACAGGCTATGACGTTAAATTCTTTGGGGCTACTGCTTCAGCATTTATGCAATGGGATGCAAGTACAGATGATTTAATTCTTGGTGGTGTGTCTAATTTTGGAGCGGGCACTGCTACGCCACAAACAAGAATACATTCTACGAGTTCACAAGAACAACTAACTATTTCAGAAGGAAATGGGAAAGGTGCAACTTTTGATTACCGTTCGTCAACTGGAAACTTAAACATTGCAACAAACGGTGCTAACGCTAGATCAGCGCCTCAGTTTACTTTAGATTTAAATGGCGCAGTCACCATGCCATTACAGCCAGCGTTTTTGGCCCAAGTTGCCTCAGCGCAAACTAATTTAGCAAACTATGTAAATGTGCTGATTTTTGGCACAGAAATATTTGACCAAAATGCTGATTTTAATCCCAGCAATGGAATTTTTACAGCCCCTGTTACGGGCAAATATATGCTGTCAACTTTTATTGGCCTAGACCAAATCCCCGCCACTGGCACGGGCGTACTGCAGCTACAAATTGTTGTCTCCAACCGCACAGTTTATGCGGCGTTTGACCCTATCGTCTTTGATGCAACAAGCACAAAATATACTTTTACGCAATCGTTACTGTTGGACATGGACGCTTCCGACACCGCGAAAATCCAAATATACATGCCTGTTTCTTCAAGCACTGTGGATATTAACACAGATTCGTATTTCAGCGGCTACCTCGTAGCATAACCAAGGGCGAAATAACCCTGTCTTAAAGGAGACATAACAATGGCAACAATTACACTTACAGTTGAAGTCACAGACACAGAGCAAGCTATCTTGCTGAATGATCTGCTGAACATTAATGATTGGCTACAAGCTGCAATGGTTGGCAAGAAGGCCAACAGTTGGAAACGTATGCAGCAAGAGTGGACTACCAAGCTGATGAATGATGACAGCTTCACTGATCCAATCCCGTCTAACCAAGCAGACTTTGTGGCACTGGTTACTGCACGGGAAGACTACATGACACGCATTGAGCGTGACGCAGAGCAAGGAGCCATGTAATGCCATATCAAGGAC